>Ga0334884_1000050_pt1 | contig 196716 bp, 185 predicted proteins | sample GraSluR1_MG_7_FD_207215 | JGI IMG/M metagenome (GOLD analysis project Ga0334884, IMG submission 207215) | Sludge microbial communities from methane-producing bioreactor in Wageningen University, Netherlands - Granular Sludge_12_05 R1 | ecosystem: Engineered > Bioreactor > Anaerobic >... | reverse complement strand
CCATTATTGAGAGGCCTCCGTTCCTGGTGTTTTCTGGTGAAATACCTTTTCTGGAACGAGGTCTCTCTTTTCCTGCTTGTTTTATATCTCCCCGCTAAAAAAATCCCGCTTATATTTTACTCATAGCGCGCAGGTATTGATGGTTTTAAAAGGCTGATTGAGGAAAAGCGAGCTTGTGAAATGTTTATAGTTTTGTGGGTGACTCATTTACTTCGAGCCAGTAATTAGCGAGCAGTTTCAACACTTCGGCGGAGCGGTTAAAATCAATCGGTTTGCGAACATAGCTGTTAGCTCCCAGCCTGTAACATTTCAGTAAATCTCTTTCTTCCACGGATGAGGTCAACACAACTACCGGAATCAGACTGGTAGCCTCATTGCTACGTATTGCTTTCAGAACCTCTGTTCCGTCCATTCCTGGCAGCTTTAAATCGAGGAGAATCAGACCTGTTTCCGGTTTCAGGGGATCCCTCATACCGTTTTTGTCCTGATCAAAAAGAAAGGCAATTGCTTCCAAGCCATCATTTGCCACTTCGATGGGATTATTAACCTGGTTTTTTCTGAAAGCGCGGATAGTTAATTCCACGTCATCAGGATTATCCTCGACCAGCAGAATTACCCTTTTATTCAAGGTATAAGCCTCTCCCCGGATGCGATGTTGTTTTTTGATAAATAATAACTTCCCTATATAAGTTTAAAATCCTTTAAGACTAATTTATTTTTTTTTAATATTCCGGTTATGAAGGATGGCCGCGAGTTTTGGCGAATACATAAGCTTAAACAGCTGCCTCTTCTGCAGTGTTTTTCCGATCATCAACGATTTTTATTTACCACTCGGATTGAAGTTTTACAGATCAGACGAAAAGGGAATCGTAATTATGACCGGATTTTTAGCAAGATTGAAGAAAAGGAACTGGCATCTCAAACTGTTGCTCATTCTTTTCCCTGTTCTTTTCCTGTTTGTATTTGTCTACAGGTTTTTAATCATTCCTACATTCGAAGAGGATATATATAGCGAGAAAATGTTGCAAACTGCCGAAATGGTTAATATCGGTCTTTCTATTCTCGATCATTTTTACCAATTGGAGCAGCAGGGAGTTTTAAGCCGCGAAGAAGCCCAAAAAGAAGCGGCCGGGTTGATACGTGTTATTGGCTACGGTGAAGAAAAACTCGATTATTACTGGATAAACACTTATGATAACCTGATGATTGTTCACCCTTTTCGCACAGATTTTGAGGGGCGAATACTTTCTGGTTCCGACGATCCTGAAGATATTTATACCTATGAACTTTTTCAGCGGTTTATTGATCTGTGCCGGGAACATGGGGCCGGACATATTACTTATTACTGGCAATATTACGATGAACAGGACCGTTTGGAAGAAAAACTTTCCTATGTTGCTTCTTTTGATCCCTGGGGTTGGATTATTGGGACAGGTGTCTACCTGGTTGATCTTGAAATGCTTATAAGTCAGAGAAGTAACGTTGCTTCTTTGTTCATGTTACTGTTTGGGATAGCGGTAATTGCCACATTGTACTATTACTCGAAAAGCAGGCTTACAGAAAAAGAGCTGCTTGAAAGTGAAGAAAAATACAGGATTATAGCAGAAAACACTGCTGATACTATAACTATTCTTGATCTGAATCTTAAATATATTTATGTAAGTCCTTCGATCTACAAACTGCAGGGTTATACCGTGGAAGAGGCAATGAGCCGTAGTTTAGAGCAAACCCTGACCCCTGATTCATTGCAGGTTGCCCTAAATACTTTCCTTGAAGAAATGAATCGCATAAACAAAGAGCCGGATAAACCGGATAAAACAGTACAGCTTGAGCTTGAGGAGTATAGAAAAGATGGTTCTACCATATGGGTGGACAATTCATTAACGCTGCTCAGGGATGAACAGGGGAAGCCGATCGGTATTTTATCGGTTGCCAGGGATATAACTGAAAGGAAACAACAGGAAGAATCATTGCGTAGAGAACAGCAGGAGAAGTCGCTTATTTTGGATAACCTGGCCGAAAGGGTCACCTATATGGACTGTGATATGAGAATAGTCTGGGCAAACCAGGCAGTTGTGACACAGGAAGGTAACGAACTGGCCATAAGTATAGGGGAAAAGTGTTACGAGGTATGGCACGGTTATACTGAACCCTGCAGGGATTGTCCTGTTTTCACGGTTTTACAAACCGGGCAGGTGTCTGAAGGAGTAGTTGTTTATCCGGATGGCCGCTATTGGAAAATGACCGGTTCACCGGTTTATGATAAATCAGGCCAGATTATCGGTGTTCTTGGTACTGCTCTTGAGATAACCGATCTCAAAAAAGCGGAAAGTGAACTAAAAAAACTGAATGAAGAACTGGAAGTGCGGGTTCGCGAAAGAACCGAAGAGTTGAGCCGCGCCAACAAGGAGCTGGCGGCCTTTACTTATTCGGTTTCTCACGATTTGCGTTCCCCGTTAAGAGGAATCAGTGGTTTCACGGAAGCAGTACTTGAAGATTATGAAGAGAAACTTAATGGGCAGGGTCGCGATTACCTCGAGCGTGTTTTAAAGGCAACCGCCCGTATGAACGAACTTATTGATGATCTGTTAAAACTTTCCAGGGTAACAAGGCAGGAAATTCATAAACACCAGGTTGACCTGAGCGCAATGGTTACTGCTTATGCGGTTTACCTTCAGGAAGAAGCCCCGGACCGCCGGGTGGAATTCAGGGTGCAGCCGGGCTGTACAGTTATTGGAGATGCAGCTCTTTTGCGCATTGCCCTGGAAAACCTAATAAACAACGCCTGGAAATACACAGGGAAAAATGAACAGGCCCTGATTGAGTTTGGTCAATATGAGGAAAATGGCAACAGTGTCTGTTATGTGAAAGATGATGGTGTAGGGTTTAACATGGTTTACAAGGATAAGGTATTCAATGCTTTTCAGAGACTGCACAGCCCGGGAGAATACCCCGGTACCGGGGTTGGCCTCAGTATAGTCCAGCGCATTATTGAACGTCACGGTGGAGAAATCTGGGCTGTATCTGAGGAAGAAAAAGGCGCTGTTTTTTATTTTTCCATACCTTCATAGTATTGTTGCCATGGTTTCACTCTTATCCAGAGTATGGTAAAATTTGTTTATGCCTGATTACAGGGAGGAGTGCATTAATGATAGATCTACGCAGTGATACGATAACCAAGCCCACTGAAGCCATGCGCAAGGCGATGGCGGTTGCTGAAGTGGGAGATGATGTTTATGGTGAAGATCCCTCAATAAACCACCTGCAGGAGTTGTCTGCACAGATGATGGGGAAGGAAGCGTCGCTTTTTGTCCCCAGTGGGACGATGGGTAACCAGCTGGCGGTTCTGGCCCATACCCGCCCCGGTACTGAAATTATTCTCGAAGCAGATTCTCATATTTATTATTATGAAGCGGCGGCAGCCTCGGTTTTTGCCGGAGTTCAGCCCCGGCCGTTGTCTGGAGTAAGGGGTGTATTAGATGCTGAACTAGTAGAGTGGGCCATTCGCCAGGATGACATTCACCTGCCTCCGACATCCTTGATATGCATGGAAAACACCCATAACCGGGCCGGTGGTACTATCGTGCCCCTTGCTGATATGCGTGCAGTATATGATGTTGCCCTGCGGCATCAGGTTCCTGTGCATCTGGACGGAGCGCGAATTTTTAACGCATCAATTGCCTCGGGTGTAGCGGTGAAAGATTATACCGCCTGCACTACATCAGTTCAGTTTTGCCTGTCAAAAGGCTTGGGTGCTCCAGTTGGATCAATTTTAGCCGGACCGGAAGATTTTATCGAGAAAGCCAGGAGATGGCGAAAAAGGCTGGGTGGGGGGATGCGTCAGGCTGGTATAATCGCTGCTGCCGGGGTTGTAGCCCTGGAAACCATGGTTGACCGCCTGGCTGAAGACCATGAAAACGCCCGCTTCCTTGCTGAAGGGTTGGCCGGTTTGGAGGGTATCGATTTTGATCCGGATGATGTTGATACAAACATAGTTATTGTTAAACCGACAAAAATGTCCATTCGGCAACTGGGAGATGAGCTGGAAAAGAGAGGTATACTGACGGTCGTAATCGAACCTGACCGAATTCGTTTTACTACGAGCCTGGAAGTAAACAGAACGGATATTGAAAAAACGGTTACAGCTGTTCGGGAGATACTGAAAGCGTAAGGAAAACCCGGTTGCTGTATTCTTATAATTAAGATTCCTTGATACTATTTTTCAAAGTTGAGAACTGATTTTTAAACACCCTGGTTGCGTAGCTTATTATACCTTGGTTTTATCATGTTTTCCGGGGTGTAAATTTTTTTGTTTGTTGGCATATTAATTGCTTTTATTTTGGTATGAAAGAATGGGTATCTTTTTCCGGTGAAAAGCTTCACTTTGGCGGTATTATTATAATCTGAGAGGAGCAGTTGAGTATTATGGACCAGTATAAAAAAGCGATGGATTATGCCGGTCGCTGGCTGGGAATCATCAATTGCGAAGAGCTTGATGAATCGACGGCTCAGCAAATTTCCAAGGAGACGGTTGATAATTTTGTTAATCACTTTAACAAGGGCTGGGTAGACTACCGCAAGTCAGTTACTGAAGCTGGCGATTATGCCGGCACGGAATGGCGCGGGCATGGGATTTATTATTATGATGTTTTTGGTCAGGAATATATTGACTGTCTGGGTGGTTACGGAGCTCTTGACCTGGGCTGGTCGCACCCGGAAGTAGTTGAGGCTGTTCGGGCCCAGGCAGGAAAATCGGGTATACCAAGCCAGGAGCTGATGGATCCGCTGCGGGGTGTGCTGGCCAGGCTGCTGGCTCATATTACCCCGGGCGATATTGACCATTCTTTTTTTGTGAACAGTGGCACCGAAACTATCGAAGGGGCCCTGAAGATAGCCAAGCTGTATACTGGTAAGCATAATTTTATTTCCACTGTTTCCGCATTTCATGGAAAAACCCTCGGATCACTTAGTGTCATGGGCAAAAAAGATTATCGTGAGGCTCTTCAACCTTTTGGTGGTCAGACATTTTATGTTCCTTTCGGAGATGCTGATGCTCTTGAAAAACAGCTTGAAATATGTGCAAAAGTAGGTATTGAAATTGCTGCATTCATCGCCGAGCCGATCCAGGGAGAGGCCGGGGCAATAGTTCCTCCTGATCAGTACTGGCCGAAAGTAAGAGAAATATGCAACAGCTATGAAATACTGCTTATATGTGATGAAGTCCAGACCGGTATGGGCAGAACCGGAAAGCTGTGGGGAGTTGAACACTGGAATATCGTTCCTGACATTTTATGTGTGGCAAAGTCTCTCGGAGGCGGTTTGATGCCGATGGGAGCTTTTATGGGGAATGGAAAAATATGGAGTGCATTTGAGGATCCTAACCCCTTCATTCATACAACAACAACGGGTGGCAATCCTATGGCCTGTGCTGCGGCAATTGCTGCCATTAATGTAACACTGCGCGAGAAGCTGCCCGAAAAAGCTGCGGAACTTGGTGGTTATTTTATCGACAAGCTGAAAGAATTTGCAGAAAAGTATCCCCAGGTATACAAGAGTATAACCGGTAAGGGGCTGTTAATTGGGCAGCACTTCCAGGAGCCCGAAATCGGTTACCAGATTGCTGCCGGACTCTTTAAGAGAAAAGTCCTGGTGGCCGGAACCCTGATCAGTGCAAATACGGTTCGTTTTGAACCGGCTTTAATAATAACCCGTGAACAGATTGACGAAGTGTTGAACCGCCTCGATGATGTATTGCAGGAAGTTGTAAAAAAACTTTAACCTGCAGTGATGAAAATCAGGCGATTTTATTTACTGTAATACTGTATAAAGACCGGCTTAACAGCCGGTCTTTATACAGGCCTGATTAAAGGGGTTTGGACTATGCTGTCGAACTTATATATATAACCCGGATCCTGGGGGAATCTAATGTATCTTAATCCGTATATTTTACCGTATCTGATAGCTTGGATCATACTGCTTTTGTTGGCCGGACAGGCATGGCAATACAGGAATAATCAAGCGGCTGTTCCTTTTGTTGCGCTGGCCCTTACCTGTGCTTTTTATGCTTTTTTTTATGCTCTTGAGCTGTCATCGGCAGAGCTAAATTTAATAATGTTCTGGATTAAAGTTGAATATATCTTCATTTTGCTCATTCCACCCTTGTTGATTTATTTCACTATGGCTTATACCGGTTGGAAAGTTGGGGAAAAAAATGCCATTGTTATCAGCATGCTTGCTTTTTCCCTGCTTGTATATATTCTACTGTTGACAAACCAGTATCATGGGTTGATTTACCGCAGTATAGAATTGGATATGAACGGACCTTTTCCAATGATTACTTTTGAAAAAGGGATTTTTTATTGGATAAACACGATATATATCTCAATCGCGGTTTTGGCCGGCAATGTTCTTTTTTTAATCATGTTAATCAATGCCAACAAGGTATACCGGGGGAAAATAGCACTAATGGTTCTGGGTTCTTTCTTGCCCTGGAGCGGTTTTATTTTTTACCAGATTCAGGCCCTGCCCTGGAACCTCGATACAACCCCATTATTTATCTCTGCCAGTGCAGTTTTCTTTTTCTTAGGGATGTTTCGCTACCGCTTATTTGATCTCACTCCTGTTGCCAGGACCAGGCTTTTCGAAGAACTTCCCGATGGGGTTCTTATTATTGATAATAACCTGAATATAGCTGATCTAAATAAAACCGCAACAGGTTTATTCAAAACTGGAAGCCTGGCGGTAGGCAGAGCGGCTGCCGAAGCTCTGAGCGATTGGCCGGACTTACTGAAGGTGCTCGGGTCTGCTTCCGGTCGAGTTGATTTTGAACTAAGCAGAGAAGGGGTAAAAGGGAATAATTGGTACCGGATTGACATTATACCCTTGCAGGAAAAGCAGGGGCCAGTTTACGGCCAGATGGTGATTATCAGCGATATAAGCAGCCGAAAAAAAATAGAAGAAAAGCTCCAGCTGCTTGCAACAACCGATGAACTGACCGGACTCTGGAATCGGAGATACTTTATTAAGGGACTCAGTGATGAGTTAAAGCGTATGAAACGTCATGATCACCCTTTTTCTCTCCTGATGATCGATATTGACCATTTTAAAGCAGTAAATGACCTATTTAGCCACAACGCAGGAGATCTCAGTTTAATGCATTTGTCCGATCTGGTGCGAAGCCGGCTGCGAGAGGTTGACCTGGTAGCCAGGCTGGGGGGGGAGGAATTTGGGATTATCCTTCCCGGAACATCACTTGACAATGCCTTCACGGTAGCGGAAAATTTAAGAAAAATTATCGCTGAAACTCCATTTTGCCACGAGGGAGCTAAAATAAGCCTGACAGTCAGTATTGGAGTAACCGAATGCAGACCGGATACTGCATCTGTTGAAGACCTGCTGAAGTTAGCTGATAAAGCGCTATACAGCGCCAAAAAAGAAGGGCGTAACCGCGCCGTAATTATTTAAGGAGAGATAAAATTATGTCCCGGGAAGAAAAAACCCTTGATCTGATTGCTCTGCTGCACCAAATCCTGGCAGTGATTACCGGGATAACCTCTTTAATACCTCTTGTCTATTTAATTTTCGGGGTTTTTCTGCTTAATGTGGATGGCGGAGCAGGTGATCCCACCCCGAGGGTTTTTGCCCTGGTTTATATTATTATATCCACACTGTTAATCCTGGCAGGCTGGACTCTTGCCGTATTAGTTTTTATAGCGGGAATTAAACTCAGGAAACGACAATCATACAAATATTGTATGGTAATTGCTTTTATGGAGTGTCTTTTATTACCTCTTGGGCCCATCCTGGGCATATATACAATAATTACTCTGAACCAGGAAGAGTATATCTACCTGTTTGAGTAGAGATAAAAGGGAGTATCCCCGATGAATACTGGTAGTATTGTCAGTCAGTCCAAAGCTATCCTGAATGAAGTGATTTCATGGCGTCGGGAATTACATCGTATTCCAGAGCTTGGGTTTGAGCTGTTTAAAACATCGGCATTTATTCAAGAGCGGCTTAATGAATTGGAAATACCTTATCGGGTAATAGCAGAAACAGGGCTGGTTGCCCTGATTGAGGGAGGTAAACCGGGACCAACCCTGGCTTTTCGTGCTGATATGGATGCCCTGCCAATTAAAGAAGATACAGGCCTTCCCTTTGCTTCTGACAATGGAAATATGCATGCCTGCGGGCATGATGCCCATGCTGCTATGCTGTTGGGAGCGGCAAAGATACTCAATTCGAACAGGTCTAATTTAAAAGGCAAGGTTAAGTTGATTTTCCAGCCCGGGGAAGAGGGTTATGGAGGAGCGCAGAGGATGATAGAAGAGGGGTGCCTGGATGACCCCGAAGTAGAGGCAATCTACGGACTTCATGTAGGGCAGATATTCCCCGAAGTTGGTCTCGGGCAGGTGGGTATTTGTCCGGGAACCATTCTTGCCGCTGCCACCGCTTTTTCTGTTATAGTCAAGGGTAAAAGTACTCACGGAGCGCTTCCTCACCTGGGAGTGGACAGTATTATTACTGCGGCCGAGATAATAACCTCGCTGCAGAAGATTGTCAGCCGTGAAATTGACCCTCTCGGGACGGCAGTGTTGACCATTGGGAAAATTGCAGGAGGGGAGGCGATCAATATCGTTACTCCCAGGGTTGAATTCAGCGGTGATTTTAGAACGATTACCGAGGAAACCCGAGGTTATATTACCGACCGGGTGAAAGAAATATGTACCTCTGTAGCCATTGCCAACAGGGCTGAGGCAGAGGTGGAAATACTTGGCGGCTACCCCCCTACTGTTAATCATCCTGCCCTGGTTAAAAAAGTAGAGTCGGTCGCAGGAACAATTTTAGGGAATGAAAACGTGGTCAGCATTCTGAAGCCTAACATGGGAACCGAAGATATGTCTTTATACCTTGAAAAAGTGCCCGGTGCCTTTTTTATGCTGGGAACCGGTAATCCTGAACCGGGGCTTAACTATCCCCATCACAACTCCAGGTTTGATCTCGATGAGTCGGCCCTTTGGATCGGTCCGGCGCTATTTACCGGCCTGGCCGTCGATTACCCCGGTAATGATTAACTTCAAGTTTTGTTATAGGAGGACTTCAATTGTTGAAAGCAGATATTTTTTTTGATTCCGGCAGCGAGCTTTTCAAAGAGCTATTTACCGAAACCGCATTTGTATGGGAAGGCCTGGCGAATATCGGACTTTTCCTGAAAAAATATTTACAGCCGAATATTGCAGCAGTACGAAACGGTTCTGCCCAGGTTGGCAGGGACACCATCCTTTACCGGGGTGAAGTATATGTCGATGGCTTCAAAATCGATAACAGCGAGAAAAGAACCAGAGTTTTTATGGATGGTAAAATCCTGGAAGACGCAACTATAATTTATGCCGGTGCTTTCCTGATGGATGATCAGATTCACCTGGGAAAAGGAGTTGTTGTGGAACCATCGGCTTTGATTCGCGGACCGGCCCTGATCGGAGACCATACCGAAGTTAGACATGGAGCATATATTCGAGGCCAGGTGATTACCGGGGAAGATTGTGTGGTGGGGCATACCACGGAAATCAAATCTTCTGTCATGTTGGGAGGTAGTAAAGCCGGTCACTTTGCTTATATCGGTGATAGTATTCTCGGCCGGGTTAACCTTGGGGCCGGAACAAAACTGGCCAATCTGAAAATGAATGGGAATCCGGTGACTCTCAAGATTGAGGGCAGGCTTTATCAAACCGGTTTGCGTAAGTTCGGGGCGATCCTGGCCGATGGAGTGGAAACAGGATGCAACAGCGTTACTTCCCCGGGTACAATACTTGGTAAAAATGTGATGCTATATCCCAATGGAACAGCGCGGGGTTATTACCCGGCTGACTCGATAGTCAGGGTCAGGCAGAATCATGATATCATACGGGTTGAAACCGAAAAATGATCAGTGGTGCCATTAAAACACTAAAGTCAAGAGGTCCCTTAATCGGCAAGGATTTTGCCGCCTCAGCCAGCCTGGAAATTTTCCCGGCCTGGAAATGTTGTTCAGGAAAAAAAGAGATAATTACTGAAGTAGTTGGAAACAGGTATCTCCGCCTTGATGCCAGGGTTAAAGGTTATGCCCGTCTTTCCCCGTCGATCATGCGCGAGTTTTTAAATTATACAGTTATTGGATTGCCAGAACAGCGAAATCTTGTTGATGTAATGGCGGACAGGCTTAACAAAGAAATAAAAGCAATTAGCAAGGCAAAAATTGAACTGGCCCTCCAGACCGTGACAAGGGTGATTCGCTCTCATCGGGAAGGGAACACTATCCTTGAGAAAAGCTGCCTAATTATTGCCGGTGATGTTGTTTTTGGCATGGCCCATGCTGAGCCGAGACCGGAATCATCAACAGGCGAACTGGTTAAAGGTTCGGACCTGGATATTATTGTTGTTACCGACAAGCTTCCCGGTTACCTTAAAAGGGATCTGGACAGGTTTTTCTATGATGAAAAATATAACCTGTTAATGAATCCGGCCCTGAAAGAAGAACTGGATTATATAATAAAAGATATTTCAGTAATAAGCAGCCAGCTGCGTTTTGACACTTTTAAAAATATGGTAGCCTCAAAAATATTGGATGAAGGGCAATACCTTTACGGAAACCAGGCCCTGTACAACCAGATCAAAACAATGGTTGACGAAGCAGCAGTACCCTCAAAAATAGCAGATTTAACCAAACGAGCCGAAGCAGACAGGTTACTTGCCGAACAAACCTTAGCCGGTGCCAATAGGCTGACCACGGTCAATGAACAACTGATGGCCCTTTTTTATACTACAGAAGAAAAAGAAGAAATCTTTTAATCGGTCAGGAGATATTATGAAAATAATTATCGTTCAAAGCTATAGTGAGATGAGCCAGGAGGCAGCAGATGTTGTAACCTCTATAATTAAGGCTAACAACCGGGCAGTGCTTGGCTTGGCGACAGGTTCAACCCCGGAAGGAATGTATGTTGAGCTTGTAAAACGTTTCAGGAACGGTTTGATTGATTTTCAAGAAGTGGTTTCATTTAACCTTGATGAATATCTTAACCTGCCGCCCGATCACAGGCAGAGCTATCATTATTACATGAAAACAAAGCTTTTTGATCATATTAATATAAGGCCGGAAAAAGTAAATATACCCTCCGGTTCTGCTGAAAACCCCGAGCTGGAATGTTCCAGGTATGATAGAAAAATAATAGAAGCCGGGGGAATTAACCTGCAAATACTGGGTATTGGCTCCAATGGGCATATCGGTTTTAATGAACCGGCTGATGCCCTGTCAATCAATACCCATCTTGTTGAATTAACTCCGGACACGTTACAGGCAAACAGCCGGTTTTTTGAATCGTTGGAGCAGGTTCCTAAAAAGGCTATAACAATGGGGATGGGTTCAATTATGTCCGCCAAAAAAATTCTACTTCTGGCATCGGGTACCGGCAAAGCCCGGGCGATAAAAAGTATGTCTGATGGAATAGTTACCACGGCAGTTCCGGCTTCACTGCTCCAGCTTCATCATGATGCAACAGTAATTATCGACAGCGATGCAGCAGCGTTGTTATAAGGCTCAGTGCTGCAGATGATAACCGGGTAAATTAAGATCTGGCATGTTATACTGATATCAAAGCTGTGGGAGAGGTGAAAAAATGGATTCCGGTTTCAAGTCAGGCGCGCTTGAAGTTAACCTGGCCAAGACCAGGTATGAGCAGGCTGAACTGCCTCAGGAACAACAGTGGTTTGTTTCATTATCCTCATCTTACTGGGGGATTAACAAGCGCACAGATGAACTTTTCCGTGAATTAAACCATCCTCATCCCAACTATTCTTTTATCATTGAAAACCTGCATACTATCTGTCTCACCGATTTGTGGCTCTACAACTCCCTGGATCAATCTGAGAAAGCCTTGTCATTCCTTTTATCTCTCTTTGCCGAACTCTTCGAGAAAGATTTAAATGAAAGAGATCGGGAGCAGCTGATAAAAACCCTGTTCAAGTTTATAGATCGACTTCTTAACGAGGGAAACTACCCTGAAGAAATTGTCAGGCAGTCACTGAACCTGATTAAAAAAGAAGTGCCCAGGCATGAAGAACTATTTATAAGGAATGCCGGTTATTTTAAAAAATATTTGGCCAGGGCTGCAGCAATTCCCGAGTTTGAGTCAACCGTATGCAAAATGACAAAAAATATACTTTTAAAAAGTTGTGTCTACTGGGCCGGGACAACCCACACTGACGAGTGGTTTGCACGTAAAGCGAATCTGTTCTCACCGATATACGGTAAGAAAATTGATCGGATCGGAAAACCTTTTTTTAAAGATCTTGAAAATAAAATCAGGGCTTCCCAGACATGGGAAGAGATTACTTCAAATCTTTTTTTTAATGATATAGCCAATCATTTCCGTCACTTTAGTGAAGTATTTGAGCTTTCTGTCGAAAAAACCTATTACCTGGTTTTTATCCTCCACCTGCCCGGTATGTTGCAGCTAAATAAACATTTGCTCTATGATCTTAACCGTTTGCTGAAGAGCGCCCTGCAGGAGTTAGATGAAGAGGGAATTTATCATTACGTGGATCTGCTCTTTTCACTTTTCGAAGAGCTAAAAAACCGGCAGACAGATATTGTTCTTGACTGCCTCTTTACACTTGGTAAAGAGATAGTGGAAATTGATCACTATCAGCTTACCGCTCATTACATGCAGAGACTAATTGAATTTGGCTTCATTTACCCGGGAGACCTGGAAATAAGTGATGAGTGGGCTATTGAAGCAAATAGTAACCATGTAAAAAATATTCGTATCTGGCTCGACCTGATCGAAACTTCCCCTTATAAATTTAAAAAACTGCTTTCAGCTCTGGTTGTTAATTTGAAACTTGGTGGAATCTTTATTGCCGATACCGACCTTTTCCAGCGTGATGTAACCAGGTTGCTCAATGCAGATATCGGCCCCGTTTATAAACAAGTTAAGCAGCTGGCTCGCTTTTTCCCGGTTTACTTTAATGAAATAGGGGCTGAAGGAAAGCTGCGGGATGTGAGTACCTATATTGATGAACTCTCGGGTCGCAAAGATCGTCTGATTCATTTTGTTCGTAAACAGATTCACAGTGAAAGTAATAACACCCATATCGAGCTGGTCAGAAAGGTAGCCTTTTTCTGGTTTAATGGTGAAAAGGAGCCGTTAAAAAAAATAATTCCACCCGATGTATATGCTTCTCTTGATTTGAAAAATGTATTTTTCAGGGGAGTAAATGAGCTGATGACAGCTTCCTGCCGGCAGTTGGATCTCAGGCCGGAAGAACTTCTGCTGGCAGACGAAGAATTAATTAACTCTTTTATCAATAAATATAGCGGTTCAACGGAAAGAGATCGAAAGCGCCTTTTGTTATTGATACAACTTTACCAGCTTTTGCTTGATAAGTATTCGTTTGAATCGCGCGATATCAGTGGGCTGCTGATAAAAAGTCGTTTTTTCAGTGAAACAGAGATAATACAGTTGGTTGATAAAATAAACCAAAGGTGTTACCGCGAAGCGTTGGAACAAATTTATTCTTTCATGGCGACGCTTAAAGAGGTTATTCTTGACAAAACCACTACAGAGGCAATAGAAACGATATATTACAAGCGGCATATTGCGGCTGGAATCCCTTCTATGTATGGCCAATACAAGGAACCGAAATTTGAAGCGCTCGGTTTGATGTACAGGCTGGAACAGTTAGCATCAAGGCAATTTGAAAAGATCCTGGAAGAGATAAAACTCGAATATATTTCGGCAAAAACATTGAATAAGATCTATGAAACCCTGGTATTATTTAAAGCCGGGTTGGAGCTGGACGGCATGGTTAACCAGAATTTTAACTCCACCCTGGAGATGTTTCGTTACAGTCTTACATCGACCAGTGTAACATTGAGTCAATATATGAATATATTCCGTTTTATGGCCCAGCATATCAAGGAGTTGATCAACGAATATTTCATCAGGGTTTATGATGAAACAATCAATGTGGTTATACCACAGGTTTTCAGCAGTGATAAGGAAACCCTGGTTATGGAGTCTGAGATATTTTATCGTGATATCCTTTCTTCTGCTTTCCTGGTCCGGGAACTGGATCAGTTTATTGCTGGATCGCTGAGCATGATCAATAATATGCTGGAGAATTATTCTGAAGCGCATATTCATAACATGATGACCTATAATCCGGACCTTGCGATCAGCCCTTTAAACAGGGAAACTGATATTATAGATAACCAGGTTTTCCTGGGAGCCAAGGCCTATTACCTGAAAAAACTAATCCGGTATGGGTTGCCAATTCCTCCCGGTTTTGTTCTGACAACAGAAGTATACCGTCATAAAGATACCATCTTTGAGCACCCTTACATGAATTTTGAACTTGAGGGTATGGTCGATGAACACCTTGCCTGGCTCGAGAAACAGACCGGCTTAAGGTTTGGCAGCGCTGAAAAACCGATGCTTCTTTCGGTTCGTTCCGGAACGGCAATTTCTATGCCCGGCGCCATGAGCACTTTTTTGAATATCGGCATGAACGACCGGGTTGCTGAAGCTCTTGGCGGTAACCCATCTACTGCCTGGATGGGATGGGATTCATACCGGCGGTTTATCCAGAGCTGGGGAATGTCCCATGGTGTTGATCGTGATTGTTTTGATGAAGTTATGACAACAGTTAAAGCCAAATACGGGGTAGATCGTAAATCCAACTTCAGCGCTGAACAGATGAAAGAGCTGGCCCTTGAATACAAGCAGGTGTTAAACAGTCATGGAATACCCATCGTTGCTGATGCCAGGGAGCAACTACGACAGGCAATAGATAATGTATTCAGTTCCTGGTCTTCCAAGCGGGCTGTTGCTTACCGGAAACATCTTCAGATAGCCGATCAGTGGGGTACTGCGGTTTTGGTTCAGAAAATGGTTATGGGTAACCGGTCGAAACGTTCCGGTTCCGGGGTTGTTTTTACCCATAATCCCAAGCTGAAAAAACCGGGAATTAATCTTTACGGTGATTTTACCCTGTGCAGCCAGGGCGAAGATATCGTGGCCGGACTGGTTTATCCCCTCCCTGTTTCCGGGAGTCAGCGTATAGATGATGATAAGAATAGCGATATATCTCTCGAAAAGACTTTTCCAGCCGTTTTTAAAAGATTGCGGGCGATAGCTGTGGAACTGATTGAGAAACACAGCTTTAACAACCAGGAAATTGAATTTACTTTTGAATCTGAACATCCCGATGATCTTTATATTCTGCAGATCAGGGAACAGAATATTGTTCAACCGGAAAAAATGGCTGTCTTCAATGCCGCTGCCGATGAAATGAAACTACTCGGCAAAGGTATTGGTGTTGGAGGCGGCTGCATGAGTGGAGTAGTCGCATTCGATATGACAGATCTTGAAAGTAATGTTATAAAGCACCCGGGAGAAAAACAGATCCTGATCAGACCCGACACTGTGCCCGATGATATTCAGATGATCTTTAAATGCGACGGACTGGTGACCAGCAGGGGTGGAGTTACATCTCATGCCGCTGTTGCAGCAGAAAAACTGGGCAAGGTTTGCATAGTCAGCTGTAAAGAACTGATCGTCGATGAACGAAAAAAACAGGGTGTAATTAATGGCTTTGTGATCAGTCCCGGAGATGTCATCTCAATTGATGGTAATTGGGGGGGTATTTATGCTGGCAGTTACCCCATTGAATACATATAATAGTTAAAGCAGTCTGGATAATACCTGGGAGGTTATTATTTGATGAACGAAGTGATGCAGAATAGAAAAAAACTGGGCATAAATGGTATTGGGAGGATCGGTAAGTTAACCCTGTGGCAGCATTTGAGCAGTGGTCATTTTAATGGTTTTATTATTAACACGGGTCGAAATGTAGGTTCTAAACTGGAAGATGTAATTGATTACCTGGTTAAGGATTCCACCTATGGTTCATTAGATCGTTTTCTTTATGGATACAGTGGTAAGAGGGTGGAAATAGAAATTATTGACCGGGAGCAGTCTCTATTTAAAGTGGATGGGGTTCCTGTTAAGGTTCTAAACAGTGAACGTAACCCCCGTGAAATTAATTGGGCCCGGGAAGGGATTCAGCTGGTAGTTGAGTCGACCGGTAAATTTATTGATCCGGCTGCCTCTGCTGACAAACAGGGCGGCAGTGCAAGGGGGCATCTTGAGGCCGGTGCTGAAAAAGTAATTGTAAGCGCACCTTTTAAAATTGTTGACAGCGCACAAAAAATGCCTACTGACAGCGCCATGTTTGTATACGGGATTAATCATGATAAATATGATCCCCGCGAACACCACATACTTTCTGCCGCAAGCTGTACAACTACCGGGCTGGCTCACATGGTGAAACCTTTGCTGGAAACCAAAGAAACAAAAGATATTGTAACAGCTTCCATGTCAACTGTTCACGCGGCGACCAATAACCAGAATATCCTTGACAACGTACCGAAAAGTGGCACGGATGACCTGAGAAAAACCCGTTCAGTTTTTAATAACATAATTCTAACTACTACCGGGGCAGCCAGGGCTCTTGAAGAAATACTGCCTGAAATTAGAAGTATCGGCTTTATGGCCGATTCAGTACGTATTCCTACCAGCACTTCATCTTTGATCATGCTTAATGTAACTTTTAAAACCAGGCTCAACGAGACGGGGGAACCCCTGGTGAACCGTGATTTAATCAATAATATTTATAGTAAAGCGGCAGAAGGGTCCCAGAAGAATATGGTAGTTTACAGCGACAAACAAAATGTTTCCTCAGACCTGGCCGGTTATCCGGCGGCTGTTATCATTGAAGGAATTGAAACCCATACACGCACCGGGTTTATATCACTTGATTCTGCTACCCTTAACGAATGCGGCGCCCAGGCGTCCTGCGATGTTAATATACCGGTAACACATGCAAAAATTTTTGGATGGTACGATAATGAATTAGGCAGTTATGTAAACTTTTTAAGCCGGCTTACAATTTATGTTGAAAAGAACATGCCCTGACCACCTATTACTGAAAGGATTAATTAATGTCTGACCAACTCGTACCGCTTGTTTCGGTAACTGCCTGTAACAGGTATGACTACAGCGAGATCGATACAGCTTTATATTTTTTACTTGAACCTGTTGGAGGATTAAAAGCATTAATTTCTCCGGGACAAAAAGTTTTATTAAAACCGAACCTCCTGGCTGCGGCGAAGCCTTCTGAAGCAGTAACTACTCATCCCCTGGTTATCAGAGTAATGGCAGATATGATCAGGAAGGCAGGGGGACAGGTATATATTGGAGACAGCCCCGGCAGCGACGATCAGGAATATGCTCACAGAATAGCCGGTTATGAAAAAGTCTGCGAAGAAACCGGGGCAAAACTACTTCTTTTCCGGGAAGTCGGAGAATGTAAATCTTCTTATACTCACGATCTTGTTTTGCCCCTGGCCGCAGAACTGGAAGAAATCGACCTGGTTATCAATGTGGCTAAGTTTAAAACTCATCCCCTGACCGGAATGACCGCGGCAGTGAAGAATATGTACGGCACCGTAGCGGGTAAAAATAAAAAAAAGTTTCACCTTGAACATCCTTTGCCCCTTGATTTTTCCAGGATTTTGGTTGAAGTGTGCCTGGCTGTTAAACCGGCTTTTTCACTTATTGATGCAGTTGTCTCCATGGAAGGGCTCGGTCCACGTCGTGGTAAACCGAGGCAGACCAAATTACTGCTCGGATCGGTAAACCCTTTTGCTCTTGACCGGATAATGGCGGACATTGCCGGTTTCAGACCAGAGCAGGTAACAACCGTGGTGATAGCCGGGCAGATGAACATTCCCGGGGCAAAAATTGAAGATATTAAAGTGCATGGTTTAAAACCGGAACAATGCCGATTCAAAAATTTTGATCGGGGAGCGCTGACAGGGGGCCGGGTAAACCGTTTACTGACAAATATCCCCCTGGCCTGGCTAAAAAATTTTATCTACGCCCGCAGGCCTTATCCTTACATTGACCAACAATGTTGCACATCTTGTGGCGAATGTCTGAAGAACTGCCCCCTGCAGATTATTACAGCAGAAGATAAAATACCGGAAATAAACTACTATGAGTGTATTCGTTGTTACTGTTGCCAGGAGGTCTGCGCGCACGGGGCGATTAAACTGAGCAGGAATATAGTAACCTGATTTAGTCCAGGAATCAAAAAAACTAATTACTGGTAGTTTTCATTTTCGTAATCAAGCTGGATCTGGTTCATTTGCCCCCAGAGGTCAGGAGGGATCAGCTTATTAATTATTTCCTCAACCTTGTAAGCTGCAGTCTGTACCGGATCAGCCAGATCAGAAAAAGCAGGGGAATTGTATCGTTGCCCGGCGGCTGTCATTGACAGTGAAACAGTTGCTCCACCGTCAACCGGATCGCCGGCCGGCCAGTCATTGCTAAACAGGTTGTTATCTAACAGGAATAGATAGAGGGTATTCAGATCTTCCGGGCTGATTACAAACGAGCGGTCCATTGATTTTTCACCATCTCCCGTTTTGTAGCGAAACTGCCCTTCATTCTCAGGTCCAATGATAACTTCATATGAGTACTGCATCCAGGGGTCAGGCATAATCCCTGTGGTCCAGTTAAGCTGCAGGTAAAAGTCACCAGGTTTTTCTGCAGGAGGTTGCGCGGGTGTATCACCCTGCATCCTGCCGCATCCGCTGAGGAAGAAAATCAACAAAAGCAGGCTTATTATTCGCATTGTTTACTCCCTGTAATCCAGTTCAAATATAATTTTATCTTCTGAGACCTGTGTTAAATTAATTGTAAGACTACTGCCCCGGTCGTTGATATAGTAAAAAACCTGTTCATGTCCTTCAATATTTGAAGTTCTGTCCGGATTAAATGTCCAGTCAAATGATGTGCCGCTTTCCCTGCGGGCATTCATGTAAAAATTGTTTGCCCTTGATATCTGAATATTGCCGAAGCCCGCTGCATACATGCCGGTTTCGCTTCTTTCATACCTGGTAACTGCAAACTCATTCATTACTGCCGGGACTTCCCGTGGCCAATCGGGCGGAGTGCCGAAAAAGTCGAACAGCACCTCTTGTTCAGAAATATATGACCAGTTATCTGCGCCAGGATTGTCCCCTTGTTCCTCAAAGTCCCCCGGGAGGGTGGTTTGCCCTGAACAGGCGCAGCATGTCATAATGATCACTACCATCAAAATTGTAATAACGGCATTTTGTTTATTAATTATCATTTCACCTTACCAGTTTAATAATAGATATTTCGCCTGATTAGCCTTTTAAGCTATTATAACCATTTTATCCGTTTATCACTATATTAATGTTGAATTTTTTCGTTAACTGTATTTGATGAAATTCTAATAGGACATAAGTCGCATTCCGCCTGGTAATACTATCAATATGACCTTGATTTGATGGAATACCCTCCGCTACAGTGTATTGACAAGGATGTGTCATGGCGCAGCTGGTTAACCCTTCAAACCTTATTTATATTCTCCAATAACAAGATTATTGATCATGTGGTAACTCTTGAGTAATCCGGTGTCTTTCCCGACATATTCGGGCCATTTAAGTGTTGTTTAAATTTATAATAAAACATAGCTCCTGAAGATTATACCCATTTAACAATGGGGCAAAACCCAAACATAAATGAGAAACAGATATATTTAAAATAAGAAATGTGCTTATATTATTTTGCGTATATATCAAACTATTATATAAAAAGCTAATGCAGTCAGATGAAATCACATGCACAGAATATTGATATAAAACTGACAAGATTCAGAAGAGGTGCGATTTGTCATATTACCGGATACTGGTTATTGATCCCACAAAGCATTTCTCTGTTGCCTCAAAACGCTTTCTCGAAGCACAGGATGCAGTTGAAGCGGTAAAAGTCGTAGCTGCAAGTGCAATGCTACATGTTACTAACTCTTTTAATCCAAATATTTTACTTGTAGATATAAATAATATTTATGAAGAAACCTTGCTTCAGCAGTTTTGTTTAATCAATAAAGGAATAATACCGGATATATTTATAATTGCTTTAACATTATATCCTGAATGTAATAATGATCGGACACTTAATGAGAAGCTGTCAGTAAATGCCTGTGTTTCCCGACAAAATTTTGCGGTAGAGATGCTTTTGCTTTTAGAACAGGGGGTAACTTAATGGTAAATGCTTGAACTGCTGACTTCCAATTATATTTATGCCATACACTTAGTACTCAAATGGAGGGATATTAATGAACCTAAAAGTCAGGTTGATTGTATTGTTTTTGCTGATTGGTATTGTACCGCTGGCTGTTATCGGAGTTATTAGTTTCACTATGGCCAGCCAAAATGTTGAAGAAGAAATTTATAAAGGTAAAGAAGCATTTAGTGAACTGAAAGATGTCCAGTTCAGAGACTTATTTGATAATACCCTGGGCGATGGCAATGTTTTAGCAATTACCACGGATATTTATCAAAGTCTTAATATCCTGCAGGGGGGGGTGTACCAGGGGCAAACAGTTGAAATTGCAGGTGATACATCTGACCCTCTCTGGCTTAGTCGTATAGCTATGTTGGATGATTTAACCCAGAGAGCAATGAATGAATATGGCTATGCTCAAATAATACTAACGGATTCTAACGGCGTTATAGTTTATGATTCACTTAAAGAATTAGACGGGGTTGATATATCCGATCGATCTTATATTCAGGGGGCGCTGAACGGTCGGCAAACCTGGGCTGAATTGTTTTATTCAAATTTTGTTGATAGCAATGTTATGGCTCTCGGCAATCCTGTATACAGTAACGGCACCAGTGGGGCTATAGTGGGAACTGTTAATCTATTTATCTATAATGATATGATCATTGATAAGCTTAACGAAGGCAGGGATTACCTTGGGGAGACGGCTGATATTTATTTAATTGATGCAGACGGTCTTCTGCTAACTGATACCCGGTTTGGTGAATACTCATCAGGTGCTGCGCTTAATAAAAGTATCAATACAGGTGCGGTAGAATTACTGGCAGGGCCGATTCGTGAAGGAAATACTGATTTTATAGCTCACGATGTTTGGATAGATTATATGGGTGATGAAGTGCTTGGTATTGTGGAGGTTTCTATGTTAGGAGACATACCGGTTGGTATGGTTATTGAACTGGCAACCAGAGAGGCTTTTGCCGGAGTGAATACCTTACGAAATATAATGATAAGCATCGGGGTTGTCGTTGCTGCGATTGTAGCTCTGCTCGGGTTTTTTGTTGCCAGTGGTATTGCCAAACCTGTCCAGGAAGTAGCTAAAGTGGCCGGCATTATTGCCGGTGGTGATTTTACTATAGAAACTAAGATCAAGCGTAAAGATGAAATTGGTCAGTTGGCCAGGGCTTTCAATTCAATGGGTGAGAGTCTGCGTTCGTTGATCAATACCGCAGTGGAAATGTCTACCGGGGTAAACAACGGTTCAGAATCAGTTTCGGCAGCTTCGGAAGAGATGAGCTCTTCTTTGCAGGAGGTTTCGGCCTCTACAAACGAGTTTGCTTCAAATGCGACAAACCTTAGTGAAAATTCTCAGACTATGGCTGAAACTAACGCCAAGATCCTTGAACGGGCCGAAGAGGGCAATAAGGCAATAGCAGAAGCGGTTAACCAGATGCAAGTAATCAACAACCGGGTTAGAGAGTTGCAGGATGTGATTACTGAAGTGGACCAGAGGTCAAACGATATAGGAAAAATTTTAGGGGTAATAACAGATATAGCGGATCAGACTAATCTGTTGGCATTGAACGCCGCTATAGAAGCGGCAAGAGCAGGTGAACAGGGCCGAGGTTTTGCTGTAGTTGCCGAAGAAGTTCGAAAACTTGCAGAACAGTCGGCTGGGGCAGCCAAAGAAATCGGCGAGCTGATTGTTGCTACCCAGGAGGAAAGTAAAAAAGCTCTCGAAAGCATGCATCTGGGAGTCAAAGATGTTGAATCGGGAACTGAGGTAGTTTCGAGAACAGGGATCACTTTCGGAGAAATATTGCAGGATGTTTCAGGAATATCTAAGCAAGTAGAAGAAACTGCTTCTGCTGCGCAGGAACTCAGCGCCGGCAGTGAAGAAATGGCAGCTTCAATTGAAGAACAGTCATCAACTATGGAAGAAATGGCTGCAACCGCTGAAGAACTGCGAGCAGCAGCAGAGCGCCTCTTCCAGGAGTTACAAAAGTTTAAGTACCAATAAAGACGATAATAGTAAATGACTTTTGTTTGAACTCTCTCCCGGCGTTCAGTGGGAGCTGAATGCCGAAAGGTAGAAATGAAGTTGTTCCTGTTTTCTCCGGATTTCCGGAGCCAAATCCCGGTATTATTGAAAGAAGGAGAAGCAAAATGTCAAATATAACAAAAAAAGGAGAAACCCAACTGGTTGTATTTAATATAGATCATGAAGAGTTTGCCTGTAACATTAATGATGTTCGCGAAGTGCTAAAAATGATCAATGTTACACCTCTTCCCCGAGCACTTGACTTCGTAGAAGGTGTAATTAATCTGCGGGGAGAGGTAATACCGGTTATCGACCTCCGCAAACGCTTTAGCTTGCCCGATGCAGAAAGAACTGCAGATAGCAGGATTATCATTGTTGAGGTAGAAAATCGCATGGTTGGCTTGATTGTCGATTCTGTCAGCGAAGTAATCCGACTTCTTGATACCCAGATTCAGGAAACGCCTGACCGAGTAGTTGGTCGGCAGGCAAAACTGATTAAAGGTGTTGGCAAAATTAGGGAACGCATGTTGATTATCTTAGATTTGAATTGTATTTTAACCTCAGAGGAGCATTTTGCTCTGGATGATATTACCACTAAAAATAAGGAGCTGTCTGTTAATTCAGTCTGAAATTTTGGAAGTTGCTTTATTGATGAGGCAGCTTGATATCAGGAAGTTTATACAGTTAAAGAAAGTAATAGTATCTTGAACAATTTAAAATGGAAGCAATAATGATAACCATCTGGAATTTAGTTTGTAATCCGCAGGGAAGTTCGTCGGGCTATTCTGAGTCTAGCTATACTTACCCTGCGGATTTATGTGCGTTTTATTAAGCTTTTCGAAGAAGAAAATAGTATTATGGAAACTCAGAATAAAGATAATGGCAGTTTCTTCAAAATCAACCTGTTTTAAACGACGCACTTACTTGCCAACACATTAATATAAAGAAATTATTCATATGATGATGTGCAGCTAACAGAAATAAGATAATTAATCGAGGCGATGCGTTTGATCAGGAAAGCAACCACTACTTTATCTTTATCAACAAAAGAAGCATTGCCTGTTGTATTCTTTGTTTGTTCTCTTCTTTTAACTTATTTCGTCTGGTTTATCTATGGACAGGCTTTCTTAAAAAGAGAAGAGCGGTGTTTTGATGAGCGGGTTGTGCAGATCATAGATGTAATAAATAATAGGATATCTCAATATCAGTTAATTCTTCAAGGCGCAGAAGCAATGTTTCTGGTTTCTGAAGAGATTACCGGCGATCAGTGGCAGGCTTATTATAACAGCAGGCAAATATCCCTTCGATATCCGGGTATTAATAAGTTTGTATACTGTGAATATCCTGATACTGCCGAACGGGAATTATATATTGATGGTGATTCAATAAGGCTCGATAACATAAGTGATGAGTACCTGCCGATTGTTTTTATTGAACCTTTTGACTGTGAACTTAACAAAAACATGATCGGCTATAATCTTTATAGTGAACCAGTGTACCGAGAGGCTTTAACACACGCCAGGGATACCGGGGAGACAGTAATATCAGGAATGATAGAATTAGTTACCGGTTTAGATAACAATATTCAACCGTCATTTATTGTTATTGTCCCCGTATATAAAAAAGAAATGCCGCTCAACAGTTTTGTGGAACGCAGGGTGGCGATTGAAGGTTACATTGTGGGTTTCGTCAGCGCAGTTGATTTTTTCCATAATCTCTTTTTACAATCTAATTATCTTGTAGATTTTCAAATATATGCTGGATCTGAAATTGCTGCTGAGCTGGAATTATATAATAGTTTTAACCTGACCAATACTGAAAATGCAATATATGAGCCCCTGTTCACCAGTCAAGTTGTCTTGGAACATTATCATCAATGGTGGTCGCTTATCTTTCAAACTACCCCTGCTTATGAGAGTAACATAAAGAAGAATACAGGAAGAGTAATTCTTGTAATCGGGATTATGTTCAGTTTTATATTCTATATCTATATTAGATCGCTTCTGTTAACAGCTAAGCGTGCCCGTGCCCTATCTCTGGAAATGGCTGTAAATTCCAAAGAAAGCGAAGAAAAACTTCTGCAAATAAGTGAAAATATCGATGAAGTCTTCTGGTTACGGACAGAAAACCCTGTTAAAACGCTTTATGTCAACCGTGCCTATGAGAAAATCTGGGGAAAGTCTTGCCAATCTTTATATCAATATCCTGATTCTTTTATGGATAATGTATATATTGAGGACCGTGAAATAGTTAATAAAGAATTTCTTAAATATAATGAAACAGGTTTGTTTTCCCTTGAATACCGAATTGTTAGAGAAGACGGAGATGTTCGCTGGGTAAGGGTGCGTACATATCCAGTAAGAGATTCAGGTGGTGATTGCACCAGCTATGCAGGAATTGCAGCCGATATTACCGAACGCAAAAAAGCGGAAGTAGTTGGCAGACAGTTGATATTTGAAAAAACCTTGTCTGATATATTATCCTCTTTTATAGGTTGTTCATGGGCGACTTTTGAAGATGTAATGTCAGATGTGCTTAAAAGGGTTGCTCAACAGTATGGTTTCGGATCCAGTTATTTATATTTGCTGTCCCACAATAAGAAAGAAATGGAAAATACATATGGGTGGTATTCAGAAGAGCATAGCTCCCAGTTTAATCAAAGGCAAACGATCAGAGCAGATGATTACCCCTGGTTGATGGAAAAGTTGAATAAATTTGAGACGGTTCTTTTAGCTGACATGATCAATGTATCAGCTAAAGCAATAAAGGATATTCGCAACTTTTTTGGCTATATTCCGAATTCTATCATGTTTTTTCCTATAGTCAATGATGGTAAACTTTTCGGTATTCTTATATTTAATTTATCAAATCAATTTGTTATACGGAGAAAAGAAGAAATTGAGCAGCTTAAGGTAATTGCAGAAACTATTTCCGGCCTTTTGTTAAAACATCATGCTGATCTTGAGTTGCAAAAACGGGCAGAGTTTCAAAAATTATTGATGCAAATTGCTACCAGTTTTGTCAATCCCCCACTAGGACAAATTAACGAAACTATAAACGAAATGCTTAAGATGGTAGGAGACTATACCGGTGTTGACAGGGCTTATATTTTTACGCATAACCACGAAAAAAAAGTGACATACAATACTTATGAGTGGTGTGCAAAAGGAATTACTTCAGAAATTAACAACCTGCAGGAGATACCTTTTAGCAGTTTTACCGAAATAATTGAAGCACACGACACTACAGAAATTTTTAATATCACGGATGTAGCAACCCTGCCTGCCGCTTCAAAAGTACGGTCTATCTTAGAAGCACAGGATATAAAATCTCTGATCCTGATTCCGCTGGTTTACGAAAAAACAAATATCGGTTTTGTGGGTTTCGATGCAGTAATGGAACACAGAATATTTTCCGACTTAGAAAAACCCCTTCTTTCATTACTGGCAGAGCTGATTACCAATATTCTGATGCGGCATCTTAAAGATGCAGAGCTTCTGGAGATGAACCAGCAGCTTCAAATTACACAGAAAAAATCAGAATCAGCCAATAGAGCCAAGAGCCGCTTTTTAGCAAGCATGAGCCATGAAATTCGTTCTCCAATGAATATAATATGCGGCATGACAAACCTACTTTGTGAATCGGGTTTGCAATCTGAACAACTTGATTATGCTAAGATGGCTCGAGATTCGGCAGAACACCTGTTGACAATTATTAATGATATATTAGATTTTTCCCGTATTGAAGCCGGCCAGTTTGAAATAATTTATTCGCAATTTGAACTTGCTAAAGAAGTGGGAAAAACTGTAACACCATTTGTGAAGCGTGCTCAGGATCTGGGCTTGGAACTGCTCTGTCACTTTGATGATCAGTTGCCAGATTTAGTAGTTGGGGATCTATCTCGTTTGAATCAGGTTTTGATCAACTTGGTTGATAATGCGATTAAGTTTACAAATGCTGGGAAAATAGAGCTGATGGTTTGGCCTGAAGAGATTGAGTCTATTGGTTCTGTAAAGGCGGATAAATTGCAGAATATCTGTTTTGCTGTAAGCGACACCGGCCCCGGAATAGAGGCCGGTAAAGAAGTTATTTTATTTGAACATTTCTCTCAGCTGTCTGGGCCTGATGAAAAATCCGCAGAAGGAACTGGTTTGGGCCTTGCCATTAGTAAGAACCTTACCGAGTTAATGGGTGGACATATCTGGTATGAAAGTGAGCCAGGTGAGGGCAGCACTTTTTATTTCTCTTTGCCCTTCAAGCTTCCTGCAGATCAGGATGAAAATAAAACTATTGTTAAAGAAGAAATAATCTCATTGGACAAGAAGAATAAAAGCCTGACGCTACTTCTTGCTGAAGATAAACCGATGAATCAAAAGCTTGTGAAGGTTATTTTAGAAAAGATAGGGCACAGGGTTGATGTGGTTTCAAACGGCATCGAAGCTTTATCTGCAGTTAAGGCAAAACAATATGATGCTGTATTCATGGATATAAATATGCCTCAAATGGATGGGTTAGAGGCAACGAAGAGGATCAGGTTATGGCAAAAGCACACTTGGCAAAAACCCTTACCAATAATTGCTATGACTGCTTACGCCATGAAAGGCGACAGAGAAAAATACCTTAAGGAAGGGATGGATAGCTATATATCCAAGCCTTTTAAAAAAGAGGAAATTCTGAAGGTTATAGAGCAGATTGAGTTTGCAATAATGAAACCTTCAGATGATTTAAAACGCCTAAAACAGGAGAATGAATCTGTTTGCAGGGAAAAGTATGATCTGGGAATCATGCTGGAAAGGGTTGATGGTAATGTTTGTTTGCTGAACGAATTGGTGAAAGAGTTTTTTACAGATTTCAATAAAGAGCTGGTTGAGATGGAAACTGCCCTGGACCAGAAGCGCTATGATCATGCTGCGAAGATTATCCATGGTTTTAAAGGTGAATTGGGCAACCTTGGTTTTGAAAGCGAATATAAGCTTGCTATAAGGCTCGAAAGCTTGTTGACGAATAAAGAATTTGAACACTTTCAGGAGTTGTTCATTCATTTTAAAAACCGACTTATCGAATATGAAAAATATTTTTTATCTGAAACCTGGTTGCATAAACTGGAGTGAACCATAATAGATAGTTGAAATAAAATAAGATTGTTCAAAATGAATCTAAGGCTATCATATTACAAGTAACTGCACTGTATTCAAATATGAGAAGCAGTGAATGAATAAATGGGTAATATGCTCATGGAGTTTTGAGTTTTATTTCGCTTATTATTAAAGTAGAAACTACATTCGGGGTGGTGCAGCGGTTGCTTGTCAAGCAGAAACATCCAAAAATAATGATCGTTGATGACTCACGCTCGCATTATAGAATATTATCGGAAAAATTACGTCATCAACCATACAGTGTGGTCGGTTATACTAATGCTTATCACGCTCTGCAAGCGATAGTGGAAGATCCTCCGGATTTGATTCTTCTTGATGTCATTATGCCTGAAATGAGTGGTTTTGAGTTCTGTAAAGCAATAAAAAAAGAACCTAAGTTGAAAGAAATACCTGTTATTTTTTGCAGTGCTTTGGAAGATGTTCAGGAAAAGGCCAAAGCTTTTGCTGTTGGCGGTACAGACTATTTAACGAAACCTCTGATAATTGATGAACTTAAATTGAGAATAAACAATCAGCTTCGCTTACAAAGCACTCATGCAGCTTTAATAAAACTAAACAATGCGCTAACGGATCAGTTGAAAGAAATCAAGCAAGATATAACCAACCTGCAGGAAGCAAATGTTATCAGCTTGGTTGAATTGGCCAGATCACGGGACAATGATACTGGCTATCATCTTGAAAGGACTCAATTATACTGTAAAATATTTGCCGGTAAACTTAGTGATTATGATCAGTTTAAAGCACAAATAGGTGATGCTTTTATAACAAATATATATCATGCAGCAGCTCTCCATGATATAGGAAAAGTTGCTATTCCTGACAATATTCTACTGAAAACTGGTCGTTTATCGAACGAGGAATTTGAAATTATCAAGAGTCATTCAAGAATTGGTGCCCAGATATTAAAAATATCTGCAAATAAATACCCCAGAAATGAATATTTAAATATGGGTGTTGATATTGCTCTTTATCATCATGAGAAATGGGATGGTAGCGGTTACCCGGAAAAGCTAGCTGGTAATGAAATACCTTTAAGTGCCCATATAATGTCGTTTGCAGATGTATATGATGCTTTGCGCTCTAAACGTTCATATAAAGAAGCTTACCCTCATGATCGGGTTATAGAGTTGATGGTTGCAGGTGCCGGGAAGCAATTTAACCCTCAGATGACAGAAATATTTATTGATATCGCTCATTTGTTTGATGAAATATTTGGTGATTTAACTGATTTAAAATTGCTCAGAAAAAGATCAAAATCATAGTTCTATCACTGTGTTTTTAGTTATTCCAGGAATATTATATTCAATGGAGATAAAGTATAGTTTTTATAAACGGTAATGCTTTGAAGAAAAGCCGGGGGCATGATGTGAAAATAAATGTTACTAGACAGCCATTACTTGATCGCCACTTTAAGGCTTATGGCTACGAGTTGCTTTATCAATCAGATTTGCACAAACATTGTTCAAGATCAAACTGTGAAAAGGCAACCGCAGCAGTGATAGTAAATAATATCTTGCGAATGGATATCGATACAGTAGCTCGCGGTAAAAGAGCGTTTATAAAATTCAGTAAGCATCTTTTAACACAAGGGGCCGCCCTGTTGTTGCCTAATAGTGATTTGGTGGTGGGAATATCAATAAGAGAAGTAGTTGATCAGGCTACTATTAATGCTTGCGCTATGCTTAGATTACAGGGTTACCAGCTATCACTGGAAGATTTTTCTTTTCATGACAGGTCACAAGCTCTGTTAGAACTAGCTGATATTATTAAAATAGATTATAGTAATACAAAACCCGAAGAACTGCGGGATCTAATAAATGTTGTAAAAAGAAACAACAAAAAAGTTATTGTAAAAAATATTGAAACCCGTCAAGCCTACCGGCAATCTTTTGAATTTAATAGTGATTTTTTTCAGGGTTTTTTTATCTGCGAACCTGAAATTGTTAGTGGTAAAGATATACCGGAAAACAAATTACACTATTTAAAGATGCTTAACGAGGTTTACAAGGAAGAAATTGATTTTACTAATCTTGAATTAATGATCAAGCAAGATCCTGCCTTATCTTATAAGTTGCTCAAGCATATAAACACTGTGGGCTGTAGCTCCCGGATACCAATACATTCTATTCGTCAAGCCATAACAATGCTTGGTCAAAATAAACTGGTTCAGTGGGCATCGTTGGTGTCGTTGCGCCATAGCAGTTTTAATCAGCCTGGTGAACTGATAGTTATTGCTATAACCAGAGCCTATTTTTGTGAAAATTTGTCAATGCACACTTGTAATAATAAACATAGTGAAGATTTGTTTCTGGCAGGTTTGTTTTCCCTTCTGGATGTGTTTTTAGGCCGCTCCATGGAGTCTATTTTAGAGGAGCTGCCTCTTGCAAAAAATATAAAGGAGCTGTTATTAGGTAAAGAAAATATTTTGTCTCCGTATTTAAGGCTGGTTCTTGCTCACGAACGTGCGGACTGGCAAGAAGTTAAGACAATTACAGCAGCGTTGGGTATAAATGAAAATGAATTGTTGAATGCTTATTTAACCTCATTAAAACAGGCAGATTTGATTACAGCTCAGTTTTAATCAAACAGGGAGCTAATTTAAAGGAGAGTCATTGATGTTACGCCATGAAGAAATAGATGTCAGCCCTACAATTGTTATTGTCGATGACCACCGGGCAACGAGAATGATGGTTCGTCACTTTTTGCAGTCAGAAAATTACGACATACTGGAAGCAAAAAACGGCAAAGAAGCTTACAATCTTTTTAGATTAGAAAAACCTGATTTGCTCCTGATGGATATAATTATGCCTGATATGGATGGGTTGGAGGCCTGCAAGCTAATCAAGCAGACACCTGAAGGCCGCAACACTCCAATTCTGATGTTTACAGCATCGGATAAGAGTAGGAGCATGGAAAAATCATATCTTTCCGGTGCTGCTGATTTTATTAACAAGCCGCTTGGTGGTGAAGAGTTGCGTTACAGAGTTAAACGGCTGCTATATTTAAGAGATCTTGAAATAAAAAGACAGGAAGCTGAGGAGAAGTTGGCGATAAACTATAAAAAAAACAGGATTCTATCGCGAAAGGTTTTAAATGCTTATGAAGAAGAAAGATTAAGGCTCTCCAGGGAGCTGCATGATGAGATGGGTATGTCACTGTCAACGTTAAAGTTAAATATGCAGTTGCTAGAGAAAAAAATAAGTAGAACAGGGAGCAATTTATCACAAGATTTGGGAGAACTTATAGATCTTGTGGATGGAGCCCTGAGCCAGGTGCGCAGTAAAGCTACGTTCATAAGACCACCCTCACTTGATGAGTTTGGCCTAGCTGCTGTAATTGATAAAATGGCCGGTGAGATAACTGGTAAAACCGAAATTAGTGTGAACTTTAATGCAATTGGTTGCCTCGAACAACTGCCGCCAGAGATAGAAATTGCGTTATACCGTTGTATTCAGGAATCACTAACAAATATCGTCCGGCATGCCGAAGCATCAAACGCCGCTGTTTGCCTGGAAAATACAGATCAGTCCATTACCGCAACTATAACAGATAATGGTAAAGGGTTTGATGCAGATGCTATCCTTAATAAAAAAATAAGTAATGGCATTCAAGGAATCCAGGAAAGAGTAGCCCTTCTTGACGGCAGTATTGATATAATCTCCTGCTCGGGGAAGGGAACCAGTATCATAATAAGGATTCCGCTTTACAGCAAATATGTTGAGGAGTGAAGTATATGCGGATACTGTTGGTAGATGATCATCCTCTCTTTCGTAAGGGGTTACTTGCCCTGCTTGAAGAGATTAGAACGCTCGATGTTGTTGGTGAGGCTGGCGATGGTTCAGAGGCGCTTGAACTTGCCGAAAAATTAAAGCCCGAGGTGGTGATCATGGATATAAACATGCCTGGGGTATGCGGCCTGGAAGCAATTCGTCATCTAACAACGTACTACCCGAAAATTAAAGTTGTAGTTCTATCCGGTCATGCAGATAGTGTTTTTGTTGATCAGTCTTTGAAAGCAGGTGCGCTTGGTTATGTTTATAAAGATGCGGCTTTTGATGAGCTTTCTATTGCTCTTACAGCTATCGAAAAAGGTCTGCCATATTTAAGTCCTGCAGTTCTGACCCCTGTATTAAAAAGTTATCTGCTTACTCCACCAACAGACAAGCTTATCTCAGAATATAATAAGTTAACAGAAAGAGAGAAAGAAGTATTTAAATTACTGGTAAACGGTCGTTCACGCAGTTTAATTGCCGCAACGTTACATATCAGCCCAAAAACTGTAGACAGGCACAGGAGCAACTTACTTAAAAAGCTTGATCTTAACCGGGATGAGGAGCTAAAAGACTTTGCAGAGCGTGCCGGTTTGATTAAATAGTATAACTAAAAATATTCAGCCCTTGTTTAACAGCTAAAATACAATAAGCAGAAACTTTGACGAGTTATAGTAAATGGCAAATAATGATGTTAAAATGCTTAACAATGGAATTCTCCAGTGTATTAAACAAACTTGTCATATCATCTTTGGTTGAATAAGCCTCTTGTTGTTGAGACTTCGCTCGGTCTATTCATTGAGGTTAAATGAAAAATCAAGTGACCGGCTGGAATGAGTCAAAGCCCCACAAGATATCAAGTCAACTCCGGTGTCGGCAATTTCTTTTAGACGCTGTCGGGTAATATTTCCCGATGCTTCAAGTAAAGCCCTGCCTGCTGTAAGTTTAACTGCCTGGCATATCTGAGACGTTTCCATATTATCAAGCATAATTATATCGGCTTTGGCAGCAATTGCTTCATCCAGCTCATCCAGATTGCTAACTTCTACTTCTATGCGTAATGTAAAAGGGGCCATGTTTCGTACCGCCCGAACAGCATTGATAATGCTACCTGCAGCTATAATATGATTGTCTTTGATTAAAATACCGCCATCAAGCGCCAGCCTGTGATTAAATCCTCCGCCAATAAAAACAGCATGTTTTTCAAGCAAACGTAGCCCCGGTGTAGTTTTTCTTGTATCGGTAAGGCGGGTAGGGTATTCTTTTATTTCTTCGACCCATTCTGCTGTCTGGGTTGCGATACCGGAAAGCCGCTGCAGAAAGTTTAGCGCAATTCGCTCAGAAGATAAGATGGCTTGCAAAGGGCCACTTACCTTCATTATCAGGCTCCCGGCATCTACCGGATCACCATCTTTTAATAGACATTCACAATCAACATAACCATCTAGATAACGGAAGGCGCTGACAGCTGCATCAATGCCGGCAATCAAACCCGTCTCTTTTGCCAGCAGGTTGCCGCAACCCGATTTACCGGCAGGGACAGTATAAAGTGTAGTAAGATCTCCTGCCCCAATATCTTCCCGGAAAGCTCTTTCAATAATATCATTTATTAAATATGGAGGTAACATTATTCATCTCTCCCGTTGCAAAATAATTATCCGGTTGGTTTATCAACCAGCTTGGCGCCCGGGTAATGCTTAATGCTGGAACTGTTTACTGTAGAGCCCTGAAAAGTAATTTGCTTAGCAGCTAAGCTCTGATTTGCTGGTGGATAATCTGAACGATAATGACATCCTCTACTTTCTTTCCTTAACAACGCCGCTTCAGTCATCATTGCTGCGATTAATAACATATTAGCGGCTTCAATCAGTTCTGGCTCGCTATAGCGGTAACTTAAAAGAGGTAACCACTTCGTTAAGTGAGTTCTCATCTCTAACAGGTTTTGTTCATTACGTGTTAACCCAACTTTATTCCACATTAGTTGGGGTAGTGTTTTGCGTAACGCTTTTATGGTTTTTATTGCTGCTGAACTAGCTTGATTGCTACCGTAAGAAGATGAGTCTATTTGTGCATTATTTTCAATTTGATTACTGCCATTTGCAGCAGATTGTGCCACCCGATATCCAAAAACCAACCCCTCCAGCAGCGAGTTGCTGGCCAGACGATTTGCTCCGTGTACTCCGGTAGAGGCAATTTCACCGACTGCATAAAGATTATTAACTGCGGTATGCCCATTGAGATCAACTTCAACTCCACCAATTAAATAATGTGCTGCCGGGGTTACTGGTATTAACTGTTTAGTCAAATTATACCCCCAATCAAGGCAATGCTTGTATATGTTTGGAAACCTGGTGGATATAAAACCAGCGCTGAGGTGTCTTAAATCAAGGTAAATACTGTCACCGGTGTTGAGCTGTTCTTCCATAATAGCTCTTGAAACAATATCACGTGGGCCAAGTTCACCCTGGCTGTGATAATATTTCATGAATCGTTTGCCCGATGAGTTAACCAGGTAAGCGCCTTCTCCTCTCACCGCTTCTGAGATTAAAAAAGGCTGGTCTTGAGGAGGCAGAAACACTGTTGGATGAAATTGGAAAAACTCAAGATCACGTAACACGGCGCCAGCATTATAAGCCAGAGCCAAACCGTCACCAGTTACAGCAGGAGCATTTGTAGTATATTGAAATAGTTGACCACAGCCGCCTGTGGCCAGGATAACTGCTTTAGCGGTAATACAATTAAGCTTTTTTTTATGAGAATATATAAGGCCACAGCAACGGCCATCACTAACAATCAACTTTTCAGCAAAAGCGTCTTCGATGAAGTTGACATCTCTTGATTTTGCTGAAAGCAGCAAAGCTTGTACTAATTTTTTTCCGGTAGCATCTCCACCGATATGAAGAATTCTCTTCACCGAATGAGCTCCTTCACGGCCGAGAGCTATTTTGCCCTCTGTAGTGTCAAATCTGACTCCAAGTGCAATTAGATCATCTATCCGTTTTGGTGCCTCTTCAACCAGGGCAGCGATTGCTTTGCGCTGACCAAAGCAGGATCCTGCTTGCCAGGTATCGTTAAAATGTAAAGCTGGTGAATCATCTATAGAAAAAGATGCGGCAATGCCGCCCTGTGCGAACCAGGTGTTACCGGCGATAAGATTTTGCTTGCTGATTACTGTAACCCGGCCTTTGGCTGCCAGGCAAATAGCGGTAAATAGACCTGCAACACCGGAACCAATAATAATAAAATCAGTTTTTGATTTGCTCTCGTATGCTTTCCACTTTTCAGCCATAGTTACATTTACAACCTCCGCAGATTATTTGACTGCCAGCATACGTTCTAAGGCTAACTTTGCTTTTTCGCTTATTTGTTGTGGTACGGTAATAATATTATCCTGCTTATCCAGGGCTGTAAGCACTTTTTCCAGCGTTGTTAATTTCATATTGTGGCAAATTAGCTTTGGTGATAGTAACTGAAAGTTTTTTTCAGGGCACTCTTTCTTCAGGCGATGAAGCATCCCCATTTCGGTGCCTATAATAATGTTTGCTTCACTATTTTTGGAATAACTGATCATTCCGCCAGTTCCCAGTGCTGCATCAGCAAGCGAGACTACTTCAGGGCGGCACTCAGGATGAACAATAATTTGTGCTTTGGGGTGTTTTATTCGGGCTTGGGTTACATCCTCTGCAGTAATGCTATGATGGGTAATGCAAAAACCGGGCCAGGGGATTATAGTTTTATTGGTTCTACCGGCGACAAAATGCGCCAGATTACCATCCGGAACAAAAAGAATTGTTTCTTCAGCAAGAGAATTGACAACCTTAACGGCATTGGCAGATGTAACACAAACATCGCTTTCTGCTTTTACTGCAGCGCTAGTATTTATATAAGCAGCTACAGCTGAATTTGGATGCTTTCTTTTAATTTTTTTTAATTGTTCAACTGAGATCATATCAGCCAGCGGGCAGCCTGCGTTTATGTCAGGCAACAGTATTTTTTTATGAGGAGCGAGAATAGCAGCACTTTCAGCCATAAAATGGACTCCGCAGAAGACAACTAAAGTAGCTTCTGATTCTGCTGCAATCCGGCTTAACTCGAAGGAGTCGCCAACAAAATCGGCAATACTTTGAACATCTTCAGGTTGATAATTATGAGCAAGGATAAGCGCATTGTTAGCAAGTTTTAGCTTAGTAATTATTTCGACTAAATCATGATGATCCACGGTATAGTTTAGCTCCTTAATAATTTGTGATTCAGGTTAAAGATATTATGATTGATCTAAGTTGCTCTGTCAAATAATGGAGTGATTCATGATGTATAAAGATATTCTGCGGAATCAATCTTTGAGCATTAGGTGAGGATAGATTCAAGGAAAGGCAAACCAATAAACATTGGCCAGGTCCTTTATTACCAACTCGCCTATTTTAGTCTGTGTCTTGTCGCATACTTTTTGGCCCAGAAAACAATGTGCTTTTCATAGACGGTCTTTTTGGTGGTTTTTCCGCTTTTCATGGTTACATTATTATCACTGGGGATCACCCTGCTTTTGATCTTGAACTCTGAATCTTCTTCGGGTCCGCTCCTACGGTCAAACTAATGTATTCAGGATTATATTTGTTGACACAAACTATAGACGATGCTATATTATAGATAATATAATATATGCGAAACAGGTGCCGATACTGTATGGTATATGCAGATTGGCAAGAGGGAAGTCGGGTGAAAGTCCCGTACGGTCTCGCCGCTGTAATGGGGAGGCTACTGTATTATGCCACTGGGAAACCGGGAAGGCACAGTATGCCGTAGAACCTAAGTCAGAAGACCTGCCTGTTCAATAAGCACCAGATCGCTCTACGATAGATAGGGAGGTGTATATGAGAATAATGGGTTTATTACCCTTATTTTAGAACCTCTTAACTGCAGAGTTAGGAGGTTTTTGTTTTAGCAATAAACTTTATTGATAGGGAGATGCTAAACTTTGAAAAAGCTGATCAACGTAACGCTAGTAGTGGCAATTGTTATGGTGCTGTCCTTAATATCAACCGGGTGCACAATAACGCCGGATGAAAGTCCTAATCAGGAAGCGGCCGGTAATGATGAAACTAGTGCCATTGTTTTCAAAGATGGTTTTGGAAGAGAAATAACATTGGGAGATACGGTTGACAGAGTAGCAATCGGGCATTCATTTTTTTCAGAAATTATGATTGTTATCGGTGCAGAAGATAAAGTTGTAGCAGTACCTCAGGAGAGTACTTGGGATGAAATTATCTTCCCTGGTTTAAGCAGTATACCGGGTCTTGGGATCAGCTCTGACGGCTCAGGGGAAGGAACAAACTACGAGATTTTACTGGAATCGGGGCCGGATGTCTATATTGTCACTGCAAGCCCCACAACCAAAAATGCTTATGATCTTGATGTGGAAAAGCTTGAACCGGACGTCCCCGTAATTGCTTTAAGTTTTCAGGGCAGGGATGAAATCAAAGAAAGTATTGAAATATTAGGGCTAATAACTGGAAAAGAACAAGAAGCAAAAGAGTATATAGAGTTTTATGAAGGAATTCTTGAAAGCATTACAGCTAAACTCTCTACATTATCTGAAGACGAAAAACCCAGATTATACTATGAAATGATGCCTGGTTGGACTGTTAATGACGATTGCAGTTTATACAACCTACAATTTAAACTATCTGGAGGAATAAATATAGCCGGAGATAACCCCCAACTGTGGTTTGAAACTGACAAAGAATGGTTGGCAGAGCAAAACCCTGATGTAGTTGTTTCCAACGCTTTTAGTTCTTATTACGAGCCAAGCTGTGAAGTAGGATACGAATATGATGATTACTCTAGCCTTAAATCATATGTTGAATCCATCGCTTCAAGGCCGGAAATATCTGGTACAAGTGCAGCGGATAATAACCGTATTTATGCCTATTATGATCGCTTAACCTGGAAACCAAGATTTTTTATCGGTATTGCCTACATGGCTAAATGGTTGCATCCTGAACTGTTTACTGAGTTAGACCCGGAAGCAATTCACCAAGAGTACCTTACCAAGTATTTAAAAATTGATTATGATCTCAGCAAACAAGGTGTTTTTGCCTACCCTGAAGTTAAGGTTCAGCAGGGAGAATAGGTCCAATGGATAATTTCCCTAAACCGCATGAAGATTATCAACAGTTGCTGGACATGGTTTTTGAGCCGGTTAGAACAAAATTGTTGCTAACAGCCATTGAGCTTAAAGTGTTTAATCATTTGCACAAGCCTGAAACTGCAGATTCCTTAGCTTGCAAGCTGGGCACCCATCCAGAAAATACAATGTATTTTCTGGATGGGCTTGCTGCCTGCAGTTTGGTTTCAAAAAGTAAAGGGTTATATATCAACGCTCCATTGGCCCGGGAATTCCTTGTAGAAGGAACAGCTTACTATCTTGGTGATTTTATATTATCTTCTTATAAGTGGGTAATTCCGCTTATGGATAACATGTCTGGTTTATTAAAAGATGGGCCTTATAAAGAACATCGGTCGTCTGATCCGGATGTATGGATTAAGGCTGCAAGAAGTATGGCTAACATGCAAAAAGCCGGACGAGCGCAAATGATCCGGGATGTAATTGTAAATTTACCTGAATTCAAGAGATTCAGTAAAATGCTTGATTTAGGATGTGGCCCAGGTTTGGTTGGGATCGCTGTAACAGAAGCACACCCTTCTATGCATGGAGTACTTTACGATCAGGCGGCTGTAATTGAGATTGCCAAGGAATATGTATTCACGCATGGCATGGAAGACAGAATAACACTATTAGCCGGAAATTGCTTAGAAGATGACCTTGGTCAAGACTATGATCTGATCATTGCTTCCAATATATTATATATAGCAAAAAACAGCATGCTCTTTATGTTAAAAAAAATCTATGATGCATTGAGGCCTGGTGGTGTACTAGTTTCTTTTCATGGAGGCTTGTATAATGAAGGAACAGAGCCTTCCAAGCTGGTGCTTAGCTGGTTATCGACAACGATGTCTGAATATAATATGGCCCTTGATCAAGGTATGATTGCGGAAGCAGCGTTGCAGTCTGGGTTTGGCTCTGTCAGAAGTATATGCGGGGATTATAACACTGATGTTGATATAGCAAGAAAATGTAATCGGAGCTGATTCATGACAGATAAAAACCTTTTAAATAACGATAGAAGAGATAGTTTAAAAAATCAATATGTTAAATACACATATCGAAAAGCTATCTTAATCATTGTATTAGCTCCGTTGCTGGTGTTTCTCATCGGTGGGGCAGTTTCCATTGGTTCTGCGGAAGTTTCTTGGGGGCAAATATACATAGCAATAATGGAACGATTATTCCCCGGCAATTACCAGGCTTCGCGATTGTCTTGGCTGGTAGTATGGGAATTAAGGCTGCCCAGGGTAATAATGGGGCTTCTTGCCGGATTAGGTTTAGGGATGGCCGGTGGGGTAATGCAAAGTGTGTTGCGAAACCCTTTAGCAGAGCCTTATATCCTTGGGATAGCCTCTTCGGCGGGATTCGGGGCTTCTCTTGCGATTTTGCTTGGTAAAGGGCTCATTGGTGGCCAATACCTTATAATAACCAATGCTTTTATATTCGCCCTCATATGCTCGGGAATCATATTTGCTATATCAAGCGGGAAAAGAGCAAAACCAGATACAGTTATTTTAATTGGTGTTGCTATGAATTTTTTCTTTCAGGCTATGAATACTTTAATGCTCTATTTTGCTGATCCGGATGCTGTAAAGACAGCTATGTTCTGGATGGTTGGTGATCTAGGCAGAGTAACATGGCAAAACATAGCGTTAACAACACCAGTTATCCTGCTTTGCTGCACATTTCTATTATGGAAAGCAAATGATATAAACATTCTCGATGCCGGAGATGATTACGCCATTAGTTTGGGAGTCAGAGTTCCTAAATTACGTATAACACTTATGATTATTGTTTCCTTGCTTGTTTCCGGGATTGTATGTTTCACCGGTGCTATAGGATTTGTTGGGTTGGTCGCTCCTCATATATGCCGTATCTTTATTGGAGGAGATAATAGATTTCTGCTACCTGCGGCCGGCTTGTTAGGCGCCGTTCTGCTTATAACCGCTGATACGGTTGCCAGAACTATAATATCACCTGCTATCTTGCCGGTAGGAATAGTAACCACTTTTTTAGGCGTGCCTTTGTTAATATACTTGATCATGCAAAAAAAAGGTTGATATGAATGAAATTAAAACTTAAGGATATTGAGTTTACCTATAGCTCTGTACCAGTCTTAAACAAAATAAGCTTTGAGGTTCAAGATACTGAGTTTATTGGTATAATTGGACCTAATGGCAGTGGTAAAAGTACGCTTATCAAATGTATCGACCAAATCCTGAAACCCCAGGGAGGTACGATTTTATTAGATGGCGAAACAATAAATAATATAAAAAATAATGATATTGCAAAAGCATTTGCTTATGTGCCGCAGAAAACAGACACTGTCTTTTCTTTAAATGTTTTTGATGCAATTTTAATGGGTCGCACGCCTCATTCCGGTTGGCGAAACAATCAATATGATCTCGATATGGTTGAAAAAGTTATAAAAAGAATGAATCTAGAGGACATAGCCCTTAGAGATATTAAAGAATTGAGTGGTGGGCAGCAGCAAAAGGTTTTGATTGCCAGAGCTATCGCCCAGCAAACTAAAATGTTACTGCTGGATGAACCAGTTTCAAATCTTGACATAAGACATCAACTGGAAGTTATGGATATTCTGGTAGAGTTGGTTAGAGATGAAAAGTTATCATTAATCATGGTAATTCACGACTTAAATTTGGCGTCACGGTTCATGAATAGAATTATAATGATGAAAGACGGAAATATCTTTGCTGCAGGAAGTTCTGCTGAAGTATTTTCAGAGACAAATATATCTCAGGTCTATGGGGTAGATGTAAAAATTATTGAAGAAGAAGGATTTGTGCACATAATCCCCTTTAGAAAAGCGGTTTGCTCATTATGATATAAAGTTTTCCTTTGTTATGTGAGAAGGTGTAGCGCTTCAAAAACGGTTTAACTTTTTAATTACAGATAAAAGCTTAACATATTCCTCGCCACCTATTGACAAAATTATTGTTATCTATTATAACAGTTTATATAACACTGTTATGTATCATATTGTTCAAGAGGAGTTACATTTGTGCAAAAAGAGATAAGCACTCGAGATAAAGTGTTGTATTTCAGTAAACAGGAATTCCTGCAAAGGGGTTTCATTAATGCGTCACTCCGTAATATTGCTACCTCTGCCGGTATGACAACTGGAGCTATTTATACTTATTTTAAGGATAAAAATGCTTTGTTCGAAGCAATTGTAGATCCTGTCTGTAATCAAATAGAAAATATATTAGCTCAATTAAGCGAATCTTATTATAAAAATGATGAAATCGTTAGCTTTATTGATACCCATAAATCGTTAGAGGATTTATATACAATTTATGAATACATTTATAAGAATTTTGATATTTTCAGGTTATTGGTTGTTGGGGCAGAAGGATCTTCAAAGTCTGGCTTTATTCACACCATTGTTGATCTCGAAGTCAAGCACACTCTCGCGTATTTAGAAGTATTCAGTAAAAAGAAAAAAAGAGATTACAAGATTAACGTTTCCACCATTCACGCTATTTCGGAGAGTTATATTAACTCACTTCTGGAACCTGTGCGACATAATATGAGCTATGAGGAGGCTGTTGATAATATAGATTTATTAGTTACTTTCTATACCGGTGGATGGCAGAGTTTTATTAAAAAATTATTTCCCTAAACAGGCAGGCAATTTTTTTTAATATATAAGTTAGCTAAAGCTAACTAAATGAAGTGGAGGAATCTTTATGCACACATTAACAAAACTACAAACTTACATGGATGGAAGGAAAGCTCTCCTTCCGGCAGCATTATTTTTGTCGGCAATTAGTACTATTGCCGGAATGGTGCCGTATATTCTTATTTGGTTGATCATTCGAGAATTATTTAGTTTGGGGAGAGGGAGCTTTTCTTCTGATCTTATCGCTTTCTATGCATGGTGGGCAGTGGGGATGGCAATTGCGAGTATTATCCTATACTTTTTAGCTCTTTCAATTTCCCATCTGGCGGCATTCAGGGTAGAAACCAATATGCGTAGATTTGCAATGCAGAAAATTATTAAGATGCCTCTTGGTTTTTTTAATAACAATACCATTGGACGAATTCGAAAAATCATTGATGATAATGCTAGTGTTACTCATGGTTTTCTGGCACACCAAATGCCTGATCTTGCTGCATCTATACTGATGCCTATTGCAGTTCTTTTATTAATATTTCTTTTTGACTGGCGGCTTGGGCTGGCATGTATGGGTCCAGTCATCTTCTCAGTCTTGATAATGGGTTTTATGATGGGGAAAAAAGGGCGTTATTTTATGAATGCCTATATGACTACTCTCGAAGAGATGAATACAGAAGCTGTTGAATATGTAAGAGGAATTCCTGTTGTAAAGGTTTTTCAGCAGACAGTATATTCTTTTAAAAATTTCCATAGAAGTATTGTAAATTACAAGGAAATGGTAACCAAATACACTACAATGTGGGAAAAGCCAATGTCTGCATATATAGTTATTATCAATAGCTTTGTCTTCTTTCTGGTGCCGATGGCTATCTTGATTATTAATAACTCAGGAGATTATGTATTAACTATTCTTAACCTGTTTTTTTATGTATTAATTACACCCGTATTATCTCAGAGTATTATGCGGAGCATGTATTTAAATCAAGCCTTTGCACAGGCAAGTGAAGCAGTTAACCGCATCGAAAGCCTTACTGATGTTAGCCTTCAATTAAGCCCAGTTAACCCAAAACCAATTATAGGTTACAGTATTCGCTTTGCAAATGTTTCTTTTACCTATCCAGAGGCTAGTAATAAAGCCATTGATAGTATAAGCTTTGAGATCCCGGAAGGAAAAACCACTGCATTGGTCGGAGCTTCAGGAAGTGGTAAAACAACCATTGCCAGGCTGATCCCCCGCTTCTGGGATGTTGATGAAGGTGAAATATTCATTGGAAAAGCAAATGTAAAAGAGATTAATCAACAAGAGCTTATGAATCATATTTCTTTTGTTTTCCAAAATACCCGCTTGTTTAAAACAACACTACTGGATAATATCCGGTATGGTAACACTTCCGCAACACTTGAAGAGGTTGAGCATGTTGTAGACATGGCTCAATGCCGTGAAATTATCGACAGACTTCCGGAAGGCTTAAATACAAAAATAGGGACTAAAGGGACTTATCTATCCGGAGGTGAACAACAAAGGATTATTATTGCCCGAGCAATGCTTAAAAACGCTCCGCTGGTAATCCTTGATGAAGCTACAGCATTTGCCGATCCAGAAAATGAACATTTAATTCAGCAGGCTTTTAAAAAGCTGACTAAAGGAAAAACAGTAATTATGATTGCCCACCGTTTAACAAGTGTAATTTTTACTGACAATATAATAGTTTTAAGTGAAGGGAGAATTGTCGAACAGGGTAATCATAATGAATTACTGCAAAAACAAGGCGCTTATGCAAAAATGTGGGATGAGTTTCAACAATCTATAAACTGGAAAATCGGGAAGGAGGTTCATCATGCTTAAAACAATCCAAAAACGATTTGCTTTGTCACATAAAGGAGCGAAAGATTTTATTAGAGGGGTGTTGTTTTCCTCGCTACTCCAAATAGCTCTGATGTTTACGGCGATATATATGTTTTCTTTTCTCGATAATTATCTACAAACTGTTTTTGATGCTTCTGCAGCAATTAACAACCGGTTATGGTACTATCTTTTACTTGGGATAGCCTTCATGCTGGTCATGTTTGCTGTTGCAATATTTCAATATAGAAACACTTACACTACCGTTTATGAAGAGAGTGCTAACCGCAGGATCTCACTGGCTGAAAAGCTCCGAAAATTACCTCTGGCTTTCTTTGGAGAGAAAAACCTTTCGGATCTTACATCAACTATTATGGAGGACAGCACTGATCTGGAGCACACCTTCTCTCATGCCGTGCCGCAACTTTTTGCCTCTATTATCGGAATTTCATTAATAGCTTGCGGACTGTTTGTTTATAATTGGCAGTTATCACTGGCATTGTTCTGGGTCGTTCCGGTAGCAGCGACAGTTATATTATTATCGAAAAAAATCCAACATAAAGAATTTACCAAGGGTTATCAAACTAAACGTGATGTTAGTGAACAGATACAAGAAGGATTGGAAACAATACAGGAAATTAAATCATACAACCAGGAAGAACCCTATCTGCATAATTTGAATCAGACGATTGATAAATACGAAAAACAGCTGATTAAAGGCGAATTATTGGTAGGAACGCTTGTAAACGCTTCACAAGGCATTCTTAAGTTAGGCCTGGCCAGTGTAATTATTGTCGGGGCAAATTTATTATCGACAGATAGTATTGAACTGTTAACCTATCTTGTTTTCTTAATGGTTGCCTCTCGCATTTATGCTCCAGTGAGCGAAGTGTTTAACAATCTTGCAGCACTTTTTTACCTCGACGTTCGCATTAATCGTATGAACGAAATGGAAGCTCTGCCTGTTCAACAAGGCAAAAAAGAGTTTAATCCCGAGAATTATAATATTGTTTTTGATAATGTTTCGTTCTCTTACGAAGAAGGAAAGCAAGTTATCCAGAATGTTTCATTTACAGCAAAACAAGGTGAAATAACCGCTTTAGTGGGCCCTTCGGGTGGAGGGAAAAGCACCTCAGCAAAGCTGGCGGCCCGCTTTTGGGATGTTGACCAGGGTAGAGTTCTTTTAGGAGGCTACAATATCAGAGAATTAGATCCTGAAAGCCTCCTCAAGCATTATTCAGTAGTCTTTCAAGATGTAGTTTTGTTCAACACTTCAATTTTAGACAATATTCGTATAGGAAAACGCGATGCAACTGACGAGGAAGTATTGCATGCGGCGAAACTTGCGCAGTGCGATGAATTTGCCGGTAAAATGCCTGATTGTTACAAAACGGTAATCGGGGAAAATGGAGAAACTCTCTCTGGCGGCGAGCGTCAGCGTATTTCGATTGCCCGGGCGTTGCTAAAAGATGCACCAATCGTTCTGCTAGATGAAGCTACTGCCTCATTGGATGTGGAAAATGAAACAAAAATCCAATCAGCCATATCCGAGCTGGTTCGTGATAAAACAGTTTTAATCATTGCCCACCGTATGCGAACTGTAGCCAATGCAGATAAAATTGTTGTGCTGGAAGAGGGAGCCATTGCTGAAGAAGGTACCCACGACAAGCTGCTTTCTAAAAAGGGGTCATATGCAAAAATGTGGCATATTCAACAAGAAAGCCTCGGTTGGAGTTTATAAAAATTGATCATAAAACTTAAAAATAAATGGAGGGCCTGATTATGGAAAAGAAAAAATTAGAAACCAAAGATCTTATTACCGTGGGTATTTTTACCGCAATTTATTTCGTGCTGTTTTTTGCTCTTGGCATGCTTGGCTATGTGCCGATATTTTATATGTTGTTGCCTTTTTTACTGCCAATATTTTGCGGGGTACCTTTTATGCTTTTTCTCACTAAAGTTAAAACTTTCGGTATGGTTACTATTATGGGGACCATCCTTGGCGGTCTTATGCTTTTAACGGGGCATACCTATACGCCTCTAATTTCAGGTATTGTATTTGGGCTAATAGCTGATCTAATTTTTATGATTGGGCAATATAAAAGTATAAAGCTTTCTATTATTGGGTATGCGGCTTTTAGCATGTGGATCATGGGAATGCTGGTTCCCTTCTGGATTATGAAGGATTCCTTTGAAAAAATGATGTTTGACAGCATGGGTGTTGATTATACAAATGCTGTTCTAAGTCTCTTCGCCAAGTTTGCCTGGACATTCCCCATCCTTGCTATTGTCGGGGGCATTATCGGTGGTTATTTAGGATTAACTATGCTTAAAAAGCACTTCAAAAAAGCGGGGATAGCTTAAAATCAATGGAGGTTAGTTATGGGAAAGGATAGATTACAGACAAAAGATCTTATAACCGTAGGTATTTTTACTGCTTTTTATTTCGTAATGTTTTTTGCTGTTGGCATGCTTGGTCATATCCCTTTTGTATATGTGTTGTTACCCTTTCTATTACCAATGATATGCGGGATACCTTTTATGCTCTTTTTAACAAAGGTTAAGAATTTTGGTATGGTCACTATTATGGGTGCTACATGCGGCGCACTAATGTTATTAACAGGGCATACCTTTGTGCCTCTCCTAACTGGTTTTCTTTTTGGGTTGCTGGCGGATCTAATCATAAAAGCCGGTGGATATCAAAGCAAAAAACTTTCAATAATCAGTTATGGAGTTTTCAGCCTATGGTTGCTTGGAATGCTAGTCCCACTCTGGGTTATGAAAGATGCCTACGATAATATGGGGATAGCAGTTTTGAATGCACTAAATACTTCATTTGGTGCAGTTATAATAATCGCAGGTATAGGTATTGCTGCTTTTCTGGGCGGAATTGCCGGTGCTTTCCTGGGTTTCTATATGCTTAAAAAGCACTTCAAACGTGCTGGAATCGCTTAATTAAGAGCATCTGCTGAAAACTTGAAAACCGTTTCAGAGAAACGGATGTAAATAAACAGGCAAACAAGAGTGTAATTGCAATAGCTAAGTTTTTACTGAGTTTCCCGCCCTGGGCGCATAAGGAATCCGATTCTTAAAGTACGTTATTGTGAAATTCATTATTCATGGTAGCGCTAAATAAATAGAGAAAGAGGTTAAGGTAAATGGAAAATAGAAGCAAATGGTCTGTTAAAGATGTAGTAACAACTGTTTTACTCAGTTTAATGCTAATTGTTGTGCAATTTGTTATTAATATGTTTGGTATGGTAAATAATTTTGTCAGCATGGTTCTTTCTGTAGGAATTACCTGCCTTATTTGCGCGCCAATCTATTTTCTACTAGTGCGTCGTGTTCGTAAACGTTTCGTAAGTTTAGTATATATGACTTTGTTGGGTCTTGTCTTTTTAGTTATGGGTAACTGGTATTTATTGCCTTATTTTATGGTGGTTGGCGTAATTTGCGAGATTATACTATGGAAAAATGGTTCTTATGATAATGCAAAAAGAATTACAGTTGCTTGGACTGTGTACAGCGCTCTATATATCGGCGTAAATGTGATACCGCTATGGGTGTTTTGGGACACTTTTGAAAATTTTGCCGCAAGTAGCGGTATGAACCCTGAGTATGTTCAATCCTACATCAGCTATTATTCTAATACTGGATGGCTCATTTTTATATTTATATTTACCACTGCCTGCGGGCTAATTGGTAGCCTAATAGCAAGCAAAATGATGAGTAGGCATTTTGAAAAAGCAGGGATGCTCTAAATGCATACAGTACATACCCATGACTTTGCCATTCTGGTTAAGCTTTGGGTGGTGTTTTGCACCATGTCATGTGTATTTTTAGCTGGAGATGCACATTTTACTTGGACTATTACAATAATGAGCTTTTTTTATATTGTCGTACAGTGCAAGTGGAAGGATTTGTTAGGCTTTGTATTGTTTTACAGTTTGACAAGTTTGTTACTTATTTTAATCCGCCGGTATGGTTTTAGGATGTTGATATTTTCTGAATTTCATGTTCTCGTTTTTTGGCTCATGACCAGTATATTTATTGTGTCATGGGATCTAATAACATCACCACCTGGTAGTGTCAGCGCATTTTTGTCAAGAATTCGAGCACCTGCCGGAGTTATCCTGGGAGTGCTGGTGATTTTTCGTTTTTTCCCGACTATGAAGGCTGAATTTCGGGGGCTTCTTGAATCTATGCATAATAGGGGTTTGATGTCAGTTAGGCAGATTCTGCTTCATCCCGTAGCAATCATTGAGTATATATTAATGCCAATGCTGATGCGCTGCCTACAAATGGCCGACCAGCTTTCTGTCTCTGCCATTTCCCGTGGTATCGAAGCACCAGGGGTTCGTTCCAGCTACTATGCAACCGGAATGAGGCTGCGCGATTATGCCTGCATCGCTACCTATATAGCATTTGTTTCAGCTTTTCTGATTATTGGAGGATTCAGATGATTGAACTGCGAGATGTTTCATTTGTATATAATGGCGGAGGCGAATGTATCCGCAATATTGACCTGCGCATTGAGGATCATGAATGCGTTGTTATAATGGGCTGTTCAGGTAACGGGAAAACCACATTGACAAGGTTAATAAACGGATTAGCGCCCTCCTATTATCCAGGAAAGCTTACAGGAGAAACTATAATTAACGGAAAGCCTGCCAACAAAATGTTGCAATGGGAACGGGCACAGCACATTGGCAGCGTATTTCAAGATCCGAAATCCCAGTTCTTTTCCAGCGAATTACGAGGGGAAATTGCCTTTGCATGTGAAAATTACGGGATGAATACAGGAATAGTTCGTGTTCGTACAGATGCGGCAATACATGATATGAAGCTTACGCATTTAATTGAAACACCCATAGACAGGCTTTCTAATGGCGAAAAACAAAAAACCGCCATTGCATCTGTAAACGTTTTAAAGCCTGAGGTCTATGTCTTCGATGAACCGTCTGCAAACCTCGATAATGAGGCGACTGAACACCTGGCTCAAATCATTAAGCAGTTAAAAGCACAAGGGCATACGTTGATTATTGCTGAGCACCGGTTACACTATTTAACAGATATTGCCGATCGGTTTTTATATTTAGAAAACGGCAGGCTGACAAAAAGCTTTACAAAAGAAGATTTGTTGGCACTGCCTGAAGCGATAAGGTTAAAAATGGGCATCCGTTCGCCCCAAAAGATTGACTGGCCGGAACTTCCCAGAGCTGAAGTTGCGAATGACAAAATATTTTCCCTTAAACTGGAAAACATTACTTATAGTCTCAAGAAGAAGGATATTCTTAATAGTGTTTCTGTTGCAGCTTGCCCGGGGCATATAGTAGCTATTACAGGTAAAAACGGAATAGGAAAAACAACATTGGCCAAGATAATGTGCGGTTTGCTTAAAGAGAGCTCAGGAAAGGTATTTATTATGGGTAATCAAGTTGGGGTGAAACATCGTTGGAAGTATGCATGGTATAGTGCCAATGATACGAACACACAATTTTTCACTGAAAGCATTGTTAAAGAATTACTACTACTTTCAGTGTCAACAGGCGCTATAAAAAAACATGCACGTAATGTTTTGAAAGAGTTTTCCCTGTACGAATATAAGGACAGGCACCCCTTCACCCTTTCAGGAGGAGAAAAACAAAGGCTTTCCATAGCTTGCGGTCTTCTATCCAATCGCGACATCATGATCCTGGATGAGCCGACAAGCGGGTTAGACGGGCGGAATATGCAGATAGTATCGAATGCGCTTAAATATGCCGCTGCCCAGGGGAAAACTATATTTGTTATCACTCATGATGTAGAACTTATAGCAAAAGCCTGTGATTATTATCTAAACCTATAGCTATTGTTTTTCACAAAATTTGTTTGAAAAAAGAAAGGAGCTGAAACATGCAGGATGGCTATATGCAAGTCCTTGCGGACAAAAGCTATATCAAGCTTGATCCGCGTACAAAGATATTTATTTTACTGATCATAAACATATCGGCATTCACAGTTAATGCCTGGCAGGTAATTGCCTTAGCGGCAGCAATACCTTTGTCGCTGTTTGCCTTAAGTAAAAAGTATTACATCACCGCTGGTTTTTCTGCACTCTTTGTTTCTTCATTGCTTTTGTATATATTTTTAATTGATACTACTTTTAGCGCGGTAAGTATTATTGTTGCAATGCTAACAGGTGTTATCAACCGCATGGGACCGGGTCTGTTAATGGGTTATTATCTGCTTACGACAACAACTGTAAGTGAGTTTATCGCTGCTATGGAGAAAATGTGTCTTCCAAAGCAGATAACCATCCCGCTTTCGGTAATGTTTCGTTTTTTTCCAACCATTAAAGAAGAATCGTCATCTATTAATGACGCCATGAGGATGCGGGGCATCAGTTTTGGGAAGTCAAAAGGCAGTTTACTTGCCCTGATGGAGTACCGACTGGTTCCGCTGTTTATATCCTGCGTTAAGATAGGCGAAGAACTCTCCTGCTCAGCGCTGACCCGAGGGCTTGGGAGCCCTGTAAAAAGAACAAATGTCTGTGAAATCGGATTCAGTTACAGGGATTTAGTTTATTTTGCTCTTACGGCTGTTACATTAATGCTTTTATTAATAACTAAAAGGATATAATAAAATGATAAAGCTGAGCAATGTATCTTTTCAATATGAAAACGGAATTCAAAGTAGTGGGCTCGCAGATATTACTTTATCAATAGAAAGAGGCGAGGTCGTTCTGCTGTGCGGTGAATCAGGTTGTGGCAAAACCACCCTGACACGTTTGATTAATGGCTTAATTCCGCATTATTATAGCGGCAAATTATCGGGAGAAATTTTGATTAAAGGCAAAAATGTTAGTAAAATGCCACTGCATGAGACTTCAACGCATGTTGGTAGTGTGTTCCAGAACCCGCGCTCGCAGTTTTACTGCATGGATACGAATTCGGAATTAGCCTTTGGTTGCGAGAATCAAGGATTGTCCGCAAACGAGATCATTGATCGTATTGAACTTACAGTTTCACATCTTAAGATCAAGGAATTAATGAACCGCAACATTTTTAATCTGTCAGGAGGCGAAAAACAAAAAATTGCCTGCGGGTGTGTTCATACGGCCTCTCCTGATATTATTGTTCTTGACGAGCCTTCTTCAAACCTCGACCCTCAAGCTACAAAAACTTTAAGTCATATTATAGCTCACTGGAAAAGTGAAGATAAAACCGTTGTAATTGCCGAACACCGTCTTCACTACCTTCGAGACATTGCTGATCGTTTGGTTTTTATGCGCAATGGCAGAATAGAAAAAGAGCTGTCAATGACTGATGCCCAAAATCTTAAAACAGATGAACTGTTTGCAATGGGTCTAAGGCCTTTATCACTCGATACTTTGACGCCAGAAAAAAAGTGTGGTCTTTTAAACCCTGAAAAAATCGAATTGTCAGGTTTTAATTATTCCTATAGGAGTGGGCAAAAGGCTCTGGATATAGGTTCATTAAATCTACCTAAAGGTCATATCATTGGAGTTATTGGGAATAACGGGGCAGGAAAATCCACTTTTGCCAGATGCCTTTGCGGGCTCAACAAGCAATTTAAAGGCGAGGTAAGGGTAGACAGCAGAACGTGTAGTAATAAAGAGTGCCTGGAAAACGCTTATATGGTCATGCAGGATGTCAATCACCAGCTATTCACAGAAGCTGTGCTTGATGAAGTAATGTTAAGCATGAATGAAGAAAACCCGGAAAAAGCAAATGCTATTCTTGAAAGTTTAAATTTGCTCCATCTGCAGGAGCTACACCCCATGTCACTTTCAGGAGGACAGAAACAACGCGTCGCCATAGCCAGTGCGGTAGCTTCAGAAAGGGAGCTTATTATATTTGATGAACCGACAAGCGGGTTGGATTTACGACATATGATACAGGTGTCTGAAATCTTAAAGCAGCTTAAAGATATGGGTAAATCGGTGATTATTATTACTCATGATCTGGAACTGATTATGCGAACCTGTGAATATGTGTTGCATTTAAAAAACGGAAAAGTCCATAGTTCTGACTATATAAGAAACATGAGCAATGACAAGCTGCTGGGTTTCTTTATGAACCAAAAAGAATGTGGTTGATGCAAGACTGCAGCTTGGTACTTTATTAGTTAAAGCGGCTTTAAAACTGTGACCTATCTGGAAAAAAAGATGATTACTGATGACTAGTAAGTTAAACCATCGATGACATATTCATCAATCACAGATTGGGTTTCCTTAAAACAAATAATTATTTGATTTGGAAGGCAGACTATACTCTGGTAGGGATATTCAATTCAACCGGTTTGAGCATGAATCTGTCGGGGGCTAATACTGATTGGAAGTGGTAGCATTCGAATTTGCCCATCATTTATTTCCAATTCTGCTGTGTATTGATTGTGATCCCCGAAAACTAAAGAATAATTATAAGCTTCACCTGGCGGAAGAGAGAGCTCCGCAATTTTTTCATTTTTTACAAAGACAATCACATACTTTTTAACACCAGTATCTTTAGCGCTCAGGTTATAATAAAAACCGATTATCCCGGTTAACAACAGGCTGACTACAATTAGGTAATCAAGTAGTTTTAGTTTAATGGTTTGCATTAAGAGCCTCTTTAGCATAACTATTTTAAAAGAAAACCGTTATCGCCGCCATGAGATTATCGATTTTGTCAACGTATATCAGTGTGTCAGTGAATACATGCGATTGTCAATAAAAAAGTGATCCACCAACGCCAGGAAAAATTGGAAGTGGGTCACTTTTTTCCTGGCGTTTTGCTTAAAAAGGATCACTTTTATTGTAGCGTTTATAAATGGCTAGAGGAATCAGGTGTGAAACTTAGGGTATACTGAAAATGATGAGTTAAATAAAATATGATTACTTATCAACTTATTTTATTCGTTTCTCCATATATATTGAATGAAAAATGGCATTTGAAGGACAAACAGGATTATCCGATACAGGGAGGACTGAAATTGAATTATAAAATTTTAGTGATCGATGATGATAAAGAGTTGTGTGCTTTGATCAGGCAGAGTGTGGCGGTTGAAAATATAGATGCAGATAACTGTTATACCGGCGTTGACGGGTTGGTCATGATCAATAAGGTTGATTACCAGCTCATCCTTCTGGATGTGATGATGCCGGGAATGGACGGCTTTCAGACGATGGAGAAAATAAGAAAACAAAGTAGTGTTCCCATCCTGATGCTGACTTCGAAAAATGACAGCACGTCAAAGATTTATGGGCTGCGCTCAGGTGCAGACGACTATCTGACAAAGCCCTTTGATATGGAGGAACTGATCGCCCGCGTGGTTTCCTTGATTCGCCGATTTACGCACTTCAATCCGGTGGGAGACCATTCACACCCGTTGATTTATAAAGGGCTGACTATAGACTTAGACTGCCGTAGCGTTACCGCTCAAAACGGTACATTTAAATTACCTCCGAAAGAATTTGACCTTCTACTTTTTTGCGCTAAAAATCAGGGGAAAATATTGACAAAGCAGCAAATTTACGAGGAAGTATGGGGCGAATCTTATGTTTATGATGACAGCAATATTATGGCAATCATTAGTAGGATCCGCAAAAAAATTGAGCCGGATTCCAGTGCACCCTATTATATCCAGACGGTAAAAGGGATCGGTTATCGCTTCAACAAGGAGGTGTAGACTGTGATTCTCAACGTGATATTAGGCATATTGTTATGCTTGGCCCTTATGTTTGGCATAATTTGCATGGGAAAGCTACTTGGTGTCATGCGGCAGCTTCAGGACATGATAGACGCACTGAACGACATAAAAGCCGGGAACGGAAATCGCAGAGTTCTGGCCGTAAGCAACGATTTGACCGCTGACCTTTCTTATAAAATGAATGAAATTGTTTACCGTTATGAAGAACAAATCTCTCGGCTAAGGGTGGCGGATAAAACCAATCGCCAACTTATGACCAGCCTTTCCCACGATGTGCGGACGCCGCTCACCACCTTAATCGGTTATATGGACGCGGTTCACAGGGGCGTTGTCACCGGAAAAGATCGCGATGATTACCTGGAAATCGCCAGACGGAAAGCCCATGACCTGAATGAATATATTGATGTTCTTTTTGATTGGTTTAAACTCAATTCCAGTGAATTTTCTTTATCCATTGAGCGGGTGGAGTTTACGGAATTGACGCGAAATATTTTAAAAGACTGGATACCCATTTTTGAAGAAAATCATTTGGACTACGAAATTAAAATTCCTGAAAGCCAGTTGTATATAAATGTAGATTTGGACGGATACGCCCGTGTCATAAACAATTTAATTCAGAACGTCATTATCCACAGTCAGGCCACACAGATTAAAATTGAAATAACACAAAAAGAAAAAGAAATTATAATTCGATTAGCAGACAACGGAATCGGCATTGAGAAAAACGATTTGCCTTATATTTTTGAAAGGCTATATAAATGTGATAAAAGTCGTTCTGTCAAGGGAAGCGGACTGGGATTGTCGATTGTCCGGCAGATGGTAGAAAAAATGGATGGAAGAATTACTGTTCAAAGCGAGCCAAACCAGGATACTGTTTTTACGGTCTTTTTTCCATCAAAGACTTGAGAAAATCCCTGGATACTGACAGGGATTTTTTGCGAAAAATACAAGGTTAATGCAAGGTTACGGCAAGGTTAATGCAAGGTTACGGTGATAGACTTATTTCAGAAATGAAAGGAGGTCTTTAGCTTGAGTGATTATATCATTGAAACAAGAAATCTTACCAAACAATATGGAGAACATAATAGCGTTGCAGCTTTGAATATTCGTGTAAAAAGTGGCCGCATCTACGGCTTGCTTGGACGAAATGGAGCTGGAAAAACCACGACGATGAAAATGCTGCTGAATTTGACGCGACCCACTTCTGGCGAGGTTTATATTTTCGGTAAGAACATTCAGGGGAACGAAAAGAAAATCCTGCCCCGTATCGGCAGTTTAATTGAAGCACCGGGATTTTACCCGAATCTGACAGGCACAGAAAATCTGAAGATCTTTGCCAAGCTTAGGGGCATTCCCAAACGCAACGCCGTTAAAAGCGCGTTGGAGATTGTCGGGTTGCCATATAATGATAAGAAGCTGTTTTCTCAATACTCACTAGGCATGAAGCAACGCTTGGCTATCGCCCTTGCCATCATGCACGACCCGGAACTGCTGATTCTGGACGAACCGATCAATGGGCTTGACCCGATTGGCATAGCGGAAGTCCGTTCCTTTATCCGGGAGCTGTGCGACGTAAGGGGAAAAACCATTCTGATTTCCAGCCATATTCTTTCGGAGATTTCACTCTTGGTTGACGACATCGGCATTATCGACCATGGCGTACTGCTTGAAGAAGAAAGCCTTGCCGAGCTGGAAGATAAGAACGGTAAATACATTAAATTCATCGTTTCCGATACGGCCCAGGCCTCCAGAATCTTAGAGAGAGACTTCGGGGCGAAAAACTTTACGGTGGAGAGCAACCGCAACCTGCGTCTTTATGACAGCAATATGTCGGTGGCTGCGTTGAACCGCGCTTTCATTGAAAACGGTTTGGAGGTCGCGGAAGCTCTCACCTGCGAGGATACGCTGGAGGATTACTTCAAGCGTATAACCGGAGGTGAGGGCATTGCATAATCTGCTTAGCTGTGAATTTGTGAAATTGAAGCGAAAGAAAATCTTCCCCTTTGCTTTGCTGGCTGCCTTCGTCTTTCCTGTCTTGGGTTCGGCCTTGATTGTGGGGCGTTCGAGTACGGATTTTGCCGATATGATGAGCTTCGCTCGTGAAGAGAGCGGCTTTTTACTGCTGATGCCGCTGCTGGTTATCTTGGCGTCCAATCTGTTTTTCTCGGAGCAGGACAATGATACGCTCAAGAACCTGCTTTGTATCCCCGTATCGAAAAGTCGGCTGGTTCTGGTAAAGCTGCTGGTGCTGCTGATCTTTTCTGGCGTATTCCAGATAGTTGGGTTTGCGGTCAGTACGGGAATAGCTGTTTTATATCATATTCCGCTGATAAGTCTCCCGTTGCAATTTGCCTTAACAGTGGCGATTGGGTTACTCCTATGGGCGGCTGCGCTTCCCTGCATTGTGCTGGTCATCTGGTTCAACAAAAGCTATATCTTTTCCGTAATTATAGTGTTCTTTTATACGCTCCTGAATTATGCCATGCGTTTAAGCGACGCGATTCTGATGCAGCCTTTGGGGTTCAATGCCGGGACGCTTATGCCGATTCCCATGATTTTTCGCTGGCTGTACCAGTTCAACATTCCAGCCGGTGAGATACAAACGGCGTTTTACAATCGTTTCAGCCCATATTTTGCATCTACCTCAGTATGTTTTAGCGTACTGTTGATAGAAGCGGCGGCTTGCGTTATTTTAATGATCGGCATCTATCGGCGCAGAGAAATATGAAGGGAGGAAAATCTATGATGTTACGGATTATAAATACCGAATTTAATAAAATAAAGCGGCTTAATATTGTGCTGGTTGGCCTGATCGGGATGACCTTTCCTGCAATCCTGTCTGTGTTTACACAAGCGGTTGTCACGGAGGAAGCTAAAGTCCAAAATTTTGATTTTGCGGCTCTGATGAGCAGTTCCATCTGGAACAGCGTTACGATTTTTATGCCCGTTATTTTTACACTGATCGGCGGTTTTCTGATTAACCGTGAATATACGGATAATACCTTGAAAAGCATTTTAACAGTACCGGTGACATATCGGCGTCTTTTGTTTGGGAAACTGCTGGCAATGGGACTTTTAAGCGTTTTGTTCGGACTATATTGTTATGTAATCACGTTGTTTGTTGGGCTTCTATTGGGTATACCGGGTTTGAGCATTGCGATTCTTATCAAAAGCCTTTTGCAGATGGTAGGGATTGCCGCCTGCACATATATTGCGATAATGCCTATTATTGTTTTTACCAGCAAGAAGCCGGGAACCTTTATGGGGGGAGTGGTTATATCCTTTATCATTGGCTATTGCGGCATGTTCATTAAAAATGTCGCAGGGCGCAGCCTCTACCCGATCTTGGCGGGCTTTACTGTTGTGAGGTTTGATACAGGTACATTTATGAACACTTCCGAACCGGCAAATTTCATGTTATCCATTCTATCATTGGCGGTGATGCTTCTGCTTACAGTGATGATTGTGATGCAGACAAACCCACCGCAGGCGACTTCTAAGAATCAAAAGCAGAAAAAGTCAAATATCTTCCTTCGGCCAGGGCAAAGAAGCCGATAGTTTTATTACAGAGAAAGGTTGGTGATTTCATTGAAAAGGTTGCTCATTATGTTTGCAGTGGTAGTCATCTTAACTATGGGGATTCTGACAGGCTGTTCAAAAGATGAAATACTCGATACTTACAATAGTGCCATCCGAATAGGTGGTTACGCACAGTTAACCGGTAATTGGTCTTTGGAGGGACAAAGAAAATATGGCGTCGATCACTATACAGGCACCTATACTGCCAATTATGAGGAATTTTCAGGAGCAGAATACCTCTTTGGAGGGACTTCAATAGGCCGTGAAGCGGGAAATGAAATTGAGATCGCCTGTAATCTGAATATCAAGGATGGAAAGGCTAAATTACTTTTTCAATCCGGGTCGGATGATCCTCAAATCTTGATTGAAAGCACAGGTGAATATTCTGAATTGATTAAACTGCCGCCCTCTGGCAATTACATCCTCGTGGAAGGAGACGATTTTACCGGCTCTATTAAACTGGAAATTAAATAACAAGGAGTATGTACTATGAAAAATAAGGTATTAAGTATGATTGCCTTAATTACAGTATTTGTTCCATTGACAGTTGTTTTCTTTTGGAAGCCTGATAACCCTAACGCAACTGCTCTGCTCGTTGGCTATTTTATCTTTATTGCTCTTAGCTTCTTTTACTCACTGTTTCTGTTTGCCAAAAAGCATTTAAAAGATACACTTACTAAAGTTGCGCTCGGACTGAATGGCTTTTACTTTTTAGGGATCCTGATTCTTCTGATAATACCACGTTTCATTTAAAAATGTCAGAACATGAAGCGTCAATATTCAATAATATTGACTCTTTTTATCTGTAATTTGCGAGATAGCTAATCGAAACATTTTTAACCAGGTTAAACAAAACAAAAGATGACAGTTAACGTTATCAAAGGAACTTATCACGATTAATGAGATTTAAGACAGATTGTTTAACAGACATCTCTCTATTGTGCTTATTAAACAATAAAATTACCGCGTGTAATGATTTAAAAGCAACGTTAAGCAAAACAGAATAATGAAGGTGGTAAAACAGGGAAGAAAAATACCTTTAATACGACTTTATTTATTTTGGGTTTATTTTACTCTTCTATTATGCATAAACACTTGAAGACAGCGATATTATTAATAAATACCGCTACCCCCTATTCCAGAAATATTTATCAATTTCGATTTATTGTTATTCGCTTCTTTAATGCCCCCGGAGAGATCTTTGAGCTTCTTCTCCGTCCGGAAAAGCAGTTAAAGGTTGCACCAAAGGCGTTTAGTCCTCGATCATAAAATCACCCCTGATACATATTTGTTTTTTAAAACACCGAAATAGGCCTGTAATAAACTCAGGCCCCTTTCTATGTATTCCATTTAGCTTTTTTAACCTGATATTCACTGAGCACGTTAACTTCCCTGGAAACTATATCGGCGTGGACTGCCGAAAACCTCCAATAATATCCTTTAAAATCCTTCAATAAGCAGTCGCAGGCGGCATCTGTTGGACCAGGCTCTGTTTCTGAAGACCCTTGCGGCGCATCTTGAGCGGCGCAAGGCCCAAGCTTTTAAAGGCAGGCTGATATGGCGTTTTCTGTTTAACGTTTCGCGCAGCGGCGCTACAGCAGGAGTAGGTCAAACTTGTCATGTGAGGTTATGGTTGCAGCTATGACATTTATTATGTTTGTTTTCTTATAGTTTACATTTCTCCTCTGAGGATAATATGTTCTAAGTTGTGTAGTACTCAAGCTGAATCTGATGAGAACATTGGCCTATCGGACATTGTTATCAGATTGAGTGGGCATTGGAGAATAGAAAATTATATGTTATATTTGTAACATGCCTAAACACAGCATACGATAATAGTCGGAGGTGTTTTTCTTGAAAGTACTGGTTAGCGATCCTCTATCCAAAGAAGGGATTCAGATACTGGAGGAACATGTAGAGGTGGATGTCAGACCTGACATATCACCTGAAGATCTAGTTGCAGCAATAGGAGAATATGACGGGCTTGTTGTTCGCAGTCGCTCAAAGGTTACAGCAGAGGTTATTGAGGCTGCAAATAATCTAAAAGTTATTGGGCGCGCCGGGGTAGGCGTTGACAATATTGATGTGGATAAGGCCACTGAAAAAGGCATAATAGTCTTAAATGCTCCACACGGCAATACTATTTCGACAGCAGAGCATGCTATAGCCATGCTTACATCGCTGGCCCGCAACATAGCCAGTGCCAGTTGTTCAGTTAAGCAGGGTGAATGGAACCGTTCTTCTTTTACCGGGGTTGAACTGAATAAAAAAACCCTGGGTATAGTAGGACTGGGCCGAATTGGCAGCGAAGTAGCCCGCAGGACCAGGGCAATGGGAATGAAGATTATTGCCTACGACCCCTATGTCGGCGCTGAACAGGCTGAAAAACTGGGAGTGGAAAAAGTAACTTTTGAAGAGCTTATCCAGAACGCAGATTTTATTACCCTGCACCTGCCGATGAGTTCAAATACCCGCCATCTTATTGGAGAAAAAGAATTTAAAAATATGAAAAAGGGAGTCAGAATCATAAACTGTGCCCGCGGTGGGCTGGTTGATGAAAAAGCTCTATGCCAGGCCATCAAGGATGAAACAGTTGCCGGGGCGGCTCTTGATGTTTTTGAAAAAGAACCACCCTCGGGTTGCGAGTTCTTAGAGTTTGATAATGTAATTGTTACACCCCATCTCGGGGCACTGACCAGGGAAGCACAGACCAATGTTGCACTTCAGGTTGCAGAGCAGGTTGCTAAAGCCTTACAGGGTGAGCCGATTGTATCTGCAGTTAATGTCCCTGCCCTGATGCCTGAGGCTAAAGCTGCTCTTGAACCGTATTTACCTTTGATGAAGGTAATGGGAAGTTTTTACCTGCAAATGTTTGGTGGACAGGTTGATGAGATAGAACTAATTTACAGCGGTGAAGCAGCATCCCTTCATTTAGCGCCACTTACCATATCATGTTTGATCGGTTTTCTCAAACATATTGTCGGGGACGGGGTAAACTGGGTAAATGCCCCTTATATAGCCAAGGCCCGGGGAATTGATGTCAGGGAAGTTTCCACTACAGAAGTGAAAAACTACAGCACCCTGATAAAAATGATTGGGCGTTCGGGGCAGGAAGAACACCTGATTTCGGGGACCCTGCTTAATAATGAAATGCGCCTGGTCAGAATTGATGATTTTCGGATTGAAATTGTACCTTCCAGGTATACCCTGATGACCACTCACCACGATCGTCCGGGAGTGGTTGGAAAACTGGGCACCTTGCTGGGCAGTAATGAGGTTAATATTGCTTCAATGCAGCTTGGCCGCAAGGCTGCCGGCGGTGATGCAATGATGGCATTGCAGGTTGATAATGAGATAAATGCAGAAACCATGGAAAAGATTCAGGCTTTGAATCTTTTTGATACAGCTCACTTTGTGGTAATCGAAAACAATATTCCCGGAGTGAAATAAATTTAAAAAGGAGAGATTACAATGGTAAAAGTATATGCTCTGAGCACCTGTCCCTGGTGTAAAAAGGTGAAGAACTTTCTTGATAACAAGAATGTTGAGTATGACTGTATTGATGTAGATCTCGCCCAGGGTGAAGAACAGCGAAAGGCCCTTGAAGAAGTAGAAAAACTGACCGGGTCCAAATCTTTCCCGGTAACTGTGATTGGCGAGCAGATTATCAGGGGTTATAAAGAGGATGAACTTGAAGAGGCACTGAAAAATGAAAAATAAAATCTTCTGTGAGGTTTGCAGGGTTTCCTTTCTTCATCGGGGCAAGGTTGAAAAGGGAGAGATTGTAGTTTGCACTGTATGTGGTGCTGAACTGGAAATAACCGAGACCGAACCGGAAGTAAAAGCAGCACGTCCCAAATGGGAGCCTGAGAAAGAAATACGAGCCAGGGTGGAAAATTTCGCCCGCCTGCGCGATTATACTTTTAACGAAGATAAAGAATTGGTTATAGAAGGGTTGATCGGTAAAAATAACCTGTATGGTGATTTTTATTGCCCCTGCCGGTTTGAAAATATTCCGGAAAACATTTGCCCCTGCCTTGAAACCCGGATGAATGAAGTTAAGAAGTCCGGACGCTGTTACTGAAATCTTTTTCATCTTAAGGGGTGAGTTTCACTCCTTAAAAATGGCAAATAGAAATGAGGTAACTATTACATGAAACTGGATTTTGTTCGCGGGCACATGGGTGGCAACCTGATCATCCTCTTGCGCGGTGATCAGGTCCCACTGGGCCAGGAACTTGAAACAGCCGTTAAGCTGATGGGCCCGAACTATTTATATGCGCACGAAGCGGGAATCCTCTATCCGGCCGGACAGCCGGGACAGATAGAGGTGAAAATTGCTGAGCCGACTGTTCCTTGTTTCATCAGCGCCTGTGGTGGATTTACCCAGGTGTTGGGAGCAGCCCTTGTTGAAACCCCGTTTGGCGATTTATTTGGCCTTGACCGGGGAGCATCACCAATCGAAGTTCTTTTGCATACTGATTGTGGACCGACCATGATCAGCATTGAGCATGACAGTGGTAAGGCAAAAAGAATAAAAACCGGCATGGAATGCTTCGTTGAAGAATGCTACGAACGCGGTGTAAATAAAATGTCTATCAATAATCTCGAGGTACTTAGGGCAGGTAAGTTTTTGGTTATTAATGCTGACCGTTTTCGTCAGATTTTGCCTGAAGCAGATTTTAATGGTTGGAATGCTAAAACCCGACGGGCCATGGTAGATATACAGGATCAGTTTATGAAGATGACCGGCGAAGTTGAACCTAACGTTGCTGTCTATGACTGGCATCCTGAACACAGCGGGAATCTCCGGGTTGTGTTTCCCCATTATGTCCGGGATGATTATTTTGAACCTTCCTGTGGGACCGGTTCAGTGGCCCTTGGTCTGGCTGTTCTGGCTGCGGGAGAACTTGAAACAGGTAAATTATCAAATAACGACTGGCATGTTTTGGAACTGGAATCAGGCGGAGGAAACGAGCTGGGTGGTCCGGAAATTACCAGGCTGGAAATGAAAATAAGCGATAACAAGGCAAAATCTGCTGTTTTTTCACACAGCCGGGTAGAAATAACTTCGGTCGGTGAAGCCAGGTTTTAATTTGTTACACCTTTAAATACAGATAAACTATCAGAGAAGCCCGGTGAACAGCCGGGCTTCTCTGATCATGTTGTAAAATAAATATATAATTAAAAAAAGATCAGACTTTATTCATGATACTGTGTATTAATATATGAATGGCCAAACAGGTGGTGTTGAATTGCAAGAGATATTGCAGGAGATGGTAGAAGAATACAGCGATAAAATATACCGCCTGGCATTGCGCTACACGGGGGATCGCGAACAGGCAAGGGATCTTGCCCAGGAGACTTTCCTGCGTGCCTACAAAAATCTGGACAAGTTTGACCGCTCTAAGAATGCCGGCCCATGGCTTTTCAAAATAGCAACCAACCTTTGTCGCAATTGGCTGCGTGACAACAGGGAAGTTCCGATGGAAAGCCTGGATGAATTCAACACAAGAGCAGAAAACAGTCCGGAGACGATAGTTATCAGGAAAGAAGATGAACGTGAACTGGCTGAAGCGCTTGATCGCTTACCACTGATGTATCGGGAAGTAATTCTGTTGAAACATACAGCCGATATGAGTTATGCAGAAATTGCCGATGCTCTCGGGCTTGAACTAAGTCTGGTCAGGAACAGGCTTTACCGGGGCAGGATGCTGCTGAGAGAGCTGCTGGAGAGGGAGAGTGAATAAGATGAAAAACTGTCCGGATATAATCACCATTCAGGCCGTGCTCGATGGAGAAGAAAAGGATGAGAGAATAATTAAGCACATACAAACCTGCCCGACATGCTGCTCTGCAAGGGTAGAGCTTGAAGAATCAATCAGCCTGGCGGAATGCCTGAATAGCCCGGCTGTGCTGCCGGATGTCTTTTGCAAACAGCTAACCGAAAGGATTCAGCCAAAACCTTTTCCAGCAATTTTAGTTTCAGCGGCAATCTTTTTACTGTCCATCATTTCAGCCTATTTACTGAACCCCGGATATTTGCAATGGTGGCTCTCGGTAGGCATCATCAATCAGTTTAGCTATATCATGGATGTTTTTATTAGTTTCCTTTATTTCAGCCATTATATTGGCCCGTTAGGATTGATTACGGGGCTTGTTTCCCTGGTGGTTGTGGAAGTATTGATTTTAAACAAGTTAAGAACTGTGGAGGGATATAATAATGTTTAATAAAAGAAGTTTAAAGTATTCCCTGGTCGCTGTAATTATAGCTTTTGCCTGTATCTTGTTGGCGCTTCCGGTTACAGCCCAGGAAGGTTCTGTTATCAATGAAGATATTAATAAGACAGCTGGAGACTTGGAAATACCCTTTGGAACTACTGTGAACGGTGATGTTGCCCTTAACGTGGGAAACCTGACCATCCTGGGTATTATCAACGGTAATGTTAACAATAATATGGGACAGGTAACCGTAGCGGGAGATGTAAATGGCGATGTTGAAACCAACATGGGCCAGATTCTGGTTAATGGCAACGTGAGCGGTAATGTAAAAACCCGCATGGGTGAAATTATCATTAACGGCTCAGTCGGCGGCAATATTGATTCCGATCTTGGCGAAGCCGGGGTAAGTGGTTCTGTTGGCGGCGATGTATACTCCGGGTTTGGCGAATTGCGCATTACAGGTTTAGTAGCCGGTAATGTGAACAGTAACGGTGGTAAAATAATTATTGATGGTATTGTCGAAGGGGATGTCACTCTAAACCAGGGAGTGATCGAGCTTGGTCCAAACGCTGTTGTTACCGGTATAGTGTCTGTCGAACGCGGTATAGTAGAAAAGGCTGACAGCGCAATGACCGGTTCTATAGAAATTGGCGAAGAAATGTATTTTGAAGAAAATGGCAGGGGTGAAACAGGCCCGGGTTATCGCTTTGAAGGCCTGGATGACAGTGAGCATATTATTGAAACAGTTTCATCCAGGATCGTTGAAGAGGTTAAAAAAGGTCTGGATGATGTAACCTTTATCCCCCGCTTCAGTCGGGATTGGAATTTCAACCATTTTCCTTTCATGAACTTCTATGGAAATACAACCCGGGGTATTATTAACATGCTGATCATGTTTGCCCTTGCTGCGCTTACTTATACTCTTTTCCCAAAACACGTTAAGGCTGCAGGGGCAGCGATCACGGCAAAGCCGGGGCCAGTTGCAGGATGGGGTTTGCTGGCGCTTGTCCTGGCTATTCCCCTGATGTTTGTCCTGGTCCTGACCATTATCGGGATACCCCTGGTAATAGTGGAGATTATTCTCCTGGCTGCTGCGGGAATACTGGGCTACACGGGGATTACAAGCCTTCTCGGTGGTAAAATTATTGAAGCAGCCTCTTCGAAGCACGTCAATCCGCTTGGGGCAATAGCTCTTGGTGTATTGATTCTCGGATTTGTTGGTTTGGTGCCTATTATTGGCGGACTGGTTACAGTGGTTATCTATGTTTTTGCTGTTGGGGCAGCCCTGGTAACCCGTTTTGGAACAAAGAATCCTGAAGCGGAAACTGTGGTTCTTGCAAATCAGCCTGCAGAAACTGAAAAGACTGAAAGCACAGAATAACAGTAATCAGTTCAAGGCCAATATTGAAAGCAGGTGATCGCGCAGGGCTGTGCGGGCGATCACCTGCTTGTATTTTACCTCTTTTTTGTTCAGGGTATTCAAATTATCCGGTGCATTAGTTCCTGTAAGTTCAACCAGTTCATTCAGGATTTCAAGCTCTGATTTTTGTTTTACAGACCCAGGGCCGTTGATAGCATTCATTACACTACCGGCAAATTTAAAGGGGCTGGCCGTGGAAAGAATTATACTGGGGCGATTATCACCGGTGTTGCTGGTATAATAATCCAATACCGCTTTGCCTACGGCGGTATGGGTATCGATCAGGTAATTATAGTTCCTGTAAACTGAATTGATGGTAGCGAGGGTTTTTTCGTCATCGGCGTAACCGGCATAGAATAAATGTCCGAGCAGTTCATGGGTCTGTTTATCTACCGTGTAAAAGCCTTTTTCCCTGAGTTGGTTCATCCAGAAGTTAATTATTTCTGAGTCATGGTTGTTCAATTCAAAAAGCAATCTCTCTAAATTGCTTGAAATCAGGATGTCCATCGAGGGGGAAATGGTCAAACTAAGGCGACGGTTGCTGTCATAGCGGCCGGTTTGAATAAAATCAGACAAAATATTGTTTTGGTTGGAAGCGCAGATCAACTTATTTACGGGTAAACCAAGGCGTCGGGCATAGTAACCAGCCAGGATGTTGCCAAAGTTTCCAGTGGGAACGACAAAGTTTACAGAATCACCCGCCTGGATCTGATTTTTACTGACAAGAGAAAGATAAGCCTGAAAGTAATAAACGACCTGGGGCAGCAGGCGGCCCCAGTTGATTGAATTTGCAGAGGTGAGTTGGAAACCGTGAGCAGCCAGGTGTGATCCCAGGCTGTTATCACTAAACAATTCTTTAACTCCCCGTTGGGTATCATCAAAATTGCCTTTGACAGCTGCAACCGATAAATTGTTTCCTTCCTGGGTGACCATCTGCAGTTTCTGAATTTCACTGACGCCGTTTTCCGGGTAATAAACCACTACTCGAATCCCGGGTATATCCCGGAAACCTTCTAAAGCTGATTTTCCAGTATCGCCGGATGTAGCCGTCAGAATTACCAGCTCATCTTTAAAACCAATGTTGTCGAGCGCTGTTCTAAGCAGGTGAGGCAGGATCTGGAGAGCAATATCTTTAAAAGCCGATGTTGGTCCGTGCCAGAGCTCAAGTATATAAAGGTTTTTAGCCAGCATATGCAGGGGGGTGACCAGGGGGTGATCAAAGGTTCCTGAACAATAGGCTTTGCGTAATGCGTGTGTAATTTCAGTTTCATTATAACCGGAAAGAAAAGGTTTGAATACTATACCGGCCAGTTCCGGATAATCATGTGCCGGTAATTCTTCAATGTCCAGCGAAATATAGCTCTCAGCAGGGACAAATAGCCCGCCGTCGGGAGCCAGGCCCCTGATAATTGCCTCTGCCGCGGTGATTTTCAGTTTATCACCCCTGGTGCTGTAGTATTGCATGAATATACCCCCCTCGATTTACTTTTTTGATTATACCAAATTAAACAGCTTGCTGCTTAAGGGTTGTTCGCATACAATAATCAGTAGTATTTTCATTGAACAGAATCAGGTAAATATGAAATTCGACATAATCCAGTAAGGGGTGTGAACAGGTAGTGAAATATATAGTGATTCTGGGAGACGGCATGGCCGATTATCCCAATGCAATATTCGGAGGTAAAACCGCCCTTGAATTTGCCCGAACGCCAAACCTTGATCGAATAGCATCTGAAGGAGAAATTGGTTTGGTTAAAACCATTCCGCAGGGTTTGCCACCGGGCAGTGATACTGCTAATCTTTCGGTGATCGGTTATGACCCGAACCGCTATTATACCGGCAGGTCACCTTTTGAAGCAGCCAGTCTTGGTATTGAACTGCAGCCTGATGATGTTTCATTTCGCTGTAACCTTGTTACCCTTTCGGATGAAACCAGTTACAGGGACAAAAGCATGGTCGATTACGCTGCAGGCGAGATTACAACTGATGAAGCCGGTGAGTTGATCCAATCAATTGCTGTTGAGCTCAATACAGAATTAATTAAATTTTACCGGGGTTTTCGCTACCGTCACATTATGGTCTGGCAGGGGATAGCGGATCAGTGGGATTTAACACCGCCTCACGATATCAGCGGGCGGACAATAGGCAACTACCTTCCAGCCGGCATCGAAGCAGATCAGCTGACCGGGATCATGGAAAGAAGCAATATTCTTCTTTCAGAACATCCGGTCAATAAAAAAAGGATTAAGAAGGGACTTAATCCTGCCAACTCGATTTGGATCTGGGGTAATGGACGCAGGCCTTTACTTCCTTCATTCAAAGAAGAGTATGGTATAAACGGCGCTGTTATATCAGCTGTTGATTTGATCAAAGGGTTGGGCATTCTTGCCGGATTGGAGAGTATTGATGTGGATGGAGCTACCGGTGATCTGGATACTAACTATGAAGGCAAGGTGTCCGCTGCCCTGTCAGCGTTAAAGGGCGGACATGATTTTGTTTACCTGCACATCGAAGCACCTGATGAATGCTCTCACCGTTTTGAAGCGCAGAACAAGGTCAGGGCTATTGAGCTTATAGACCAAAAGGTGGTTCAACCAATATTGAGCGATCTGGAGAAAAATAATCTTGAATTTTCGTTGCTGCTTACCGCTGACCATGCTACTCCTCTTTCTCTTGGAACTCATACAGATGATCCGGTTCCCTATGCAATTTATCGAAGCAACAGGCCCGGAAATAATAAACAGTGCTGCTATGATGAAAAAAACGCCTCAGAAAGCGGGATTTATTTTGAGGAAGGATATAAACTGATGAAACATTTTTTACAGGAGGAATAACTTTCTAAAGCGAGAAGATAAGTCAGGTAATTGTGGTGATCAAACCTGGCAATGAACTCAACAGATCAATAATTTGGAGGAAATTAATTATGAAAAAAAATATAACCTGTAAAGTACTTAATAATCACCTGGTAGAAGGAAAACTGGCAAAAGGTGAGGAGATCGGCATTCGAATCGATCAAACCTTAACCCAGGATGCTACAGGAACCATGGCTTACCTGCAGTTTGAAGCGATGGGAATAGATAAGATTAAAACAGAATTATCTGTCAGCTATATAGACCACAACACCCTGCAAAACGGATTTGAAAATGCAGATGACCACCGCTACCTGCAAACTGCGGCTGCCCGATACGGAGTCTGGTTCTCCAGGCCGGGGAACGGTATATGCCACCAGGTGCACCTGGAACGTTTTGGGGTTCCGGGGAAAACCCTGCTCGGTTCAGACAGCCATACCCCGACAGCGGGAGGTATTGGTATGCTGGGCATTGGTGCCGGGGGTCTTGATGTCGCTGTTGCCATGGGAGGCGGCCTTTTTTATCTGGCAATGCCTGAAGTGCTTAAGGTTGAACTGGTTGGGAAACTATCCCCCTGGGTAGGTGCCAAGGATATCATTCTGGAAGTACTGCGCCGCTTGTCTGTGAAAGGTGGTGTGGGCAAAATTGTTGAATACGGAGGACCGGGTGTCGCTTCCCTGACAGTTCCTGAAAGAGCAACAATTACAAACATGGGCGCTGAATTAGGAGCAACCTCCTCGATTTTCCCCAGTGATGAAATGACTCGCAGATACATGAAAAGCCAGGGCAGAGAGCATGATTGGCAGCCCCTGGAGGCAGATGACGGGGCTTTATATGACGATGAAATTACTATCGATCTGGCCGAGCTGACACCTATGGTTGCCCTTCCTCATAGCCCCGATAATGTAAAAGCTGTTTGTGAACTTGAGAAAACCAAGGTCGATCAGGTTGCTGTAGGCAGTTGTACCAACAGTTCTTATCACGACCTATACCTTTTTGCCAAGCTGCTGAAAGGAAAGGTTGTACACCCGCAAGTAAGCCTGGTTGTTGCACCGGGCTCGCGGCAGGTATACATGAGCCTGGCCCGTGATGGAGTAATTGAAAGCTTGATCTCTTCAGGGGCCCGTATTCTCGAAACAGCTTGCGGACCGTGCATAGGAATGGGGCAGGCTCCGCCTTCCGGTGCAGTATCGGTGAGAACATTTAACCGTAATTTTACCGGTCGCAGCGGTACTGCCGATGCAAGAGTATACCTGGCTGGACCGGCAGTAGCGGCAGCAGCGGCGCTGTACGGTTATTTAATTGATCCCCGGGAAATGGGCGAATACCCGCTTATTCCCGAGATGCCCGGGCCTGAAATCGATGATAGAATGATAATCTCTCCACCTGCAGACGGCAGCGATGTTGAAATCATCAGGGGCCCAAACATTAAGCCGATTCCGGTTAATCAACCTTTACCTGAGAAACTTACCCTTAAAGTGTTGCTCCATGTGGACGATAATATAACTACAGACCATATTTTACCTGGAGGGTCAAAAGTTCTTCCCCTGCGATCAAATATTGAAGCTCTCAGCGAATATACTTTTTCTGCCCTGGACGATAGTTTTGCTGAAAGAGCTAAAAAATCAGGTGGTGGTATCGTAGTAGCCGGGGAAAATTATGGCCAGGGCTCAAGTCGTGAACATGCTGCTCTTGCGCCGATGCACTTGGGCTTGAAGGCAGTTTTAGCCAAATCGTTTGCCCGTATTCATCGGGCCAATCTAATTAATTTTGGCATTTTACCGCTCATTTTTTTCAGTGATGACGACTATAACAGCCTTTCTGCAGGAGATGAGCTGGTTATTGAAGAACCGGGAGAACAGCTGAAGAACGAGGTAGTAATAATCAAGAACATCAGTAAAAACAAGGAAATAAAGGCCAGGCACGGTTTTTCGCCAAGGCAGCTGGATTTGATCAGGGCCGGGGGGTTGCTTAATTACACCAGTCAGAAATAAAGATGCTACAGCAGCCAGGCGAACGTTTAAACCAGAAAATATAAAAGGTGGTTTAAAAATGAGTTCAAACGGCAAAGTGAATGGAATCAAGGCAGTAACGACACAGATAGCAGAAAATGAGGCAAAAATACGTTCAATGCTTCAGGAGTTGTTTATACTGTTGCGGTTAAGCGGTTCAATCAGCGACAGTTCGGATAACATACTGCTTGACCAGCTTCAGGATTTTGAAAGATACCTGGAAAAAGCCAGGGGTGATATAAACGATATTTACGGTAATGCAGATAAGCTGATCGATGATTCAAAAGAACTGGATCGGGTTGTTGGCGAGACTATAGCCAAAACCCGGTCTATTGTTGAAAGCGTGGAGGCAACCGGCAGTTCGATGAATTATATGCAGGGTTCATTTCAGGAGATGGTCGATCTTTTTTCCGGCGTAAAAGAGGCATCCCTGGAAGTGATCAAGGGGGTTTCAAGTATTGAGGCTATTGCTTCACAGACAAATCTTCTGGCTTTGAATGCTGCAATTGAAGCGGCACAGGCCGGGGTCCATGGTAAGGGATTTGCCGTGGTAGCTGAGGAAGTAAAAAAACTAGCCGATGCAAGTGCTTCGATTACCAAGGATATTGTTGGTCTGCTTGAGAACCTGGAAGAACGGATGACCGGGGCAGAAACGGCAATGACTGCTTTTCAGGAAAAACACGGAGAAGTAACGGAAAATATTAAAAAAGAGGACGAGGATATCAGGTTTACCCTGGACAGTCTTACGGGAGTGAGCGAATCCCTGCAGAATGTAACAGGCCTGGTTGAAGCCCAGTCGCAGTCAACTAAAGAAGTAATCGGACACATTTCATCTGCAGCAAAAAATGTGGATAAGGTAATTGAAGAATCAAAGAAAGTTGACATTACTTCTGAAGAAATCAACAGCGGGGCAGCAAAACTTAACGAGGTTGTCACAAGCCAGTTTGAAGATGTAATGAATTTAAAACAAGTTGTTTTCTCTGCCACTCCTTTTCTGAAACGGAAATATCTTGTTATTGCCCATGATGATGCCTTTCCACCATGGGTTTTTGTCAGGAAAGGTGTTTCAAGCGGAATCAGTGTCGATATTTTTCGTCTGCTAATAGAGCGGTTGGGTATGGAAGGATTATTCGTCGGTGCCACCTGGAGCTCTGTATTTCCCATGTTGACAGAAAGGCGTTTTGATTTAATCCTGAATGCTGGATGGCCAAATCCCTATTTTGACTCTTTCCCGGTGATTGCATCTGAAGCGTATGTCCAGTTTGAACCGGTTATTTTCAGGAAAGAAGCCATGCAGGGAGATATAATAACAGTCAAAGATTTACGGGGTAAAAAAGTGGGAGTTCAGAGAGCTGGTTTGGGTGCGGCGTTGCTCAAAGAAGCAGGGGCCCTGGTGAGTGAATATGACAGTGATGCGTTTAGTTTTCTTGACCATTTCTGGGGTAAAACTGACTATGTTGTTGCTGAAAAGATGGTTGGGACCAGGCTCAACCGGGAATATTTCCAAGATAACATCGTAGTGGTCAGCGAACCTATCGAAAAGATGGAAGTGGTTTGCCTGGCCCATGAAAAAAGATCAGCACTGATTGCAAAAATCAATGAAGAGATTACAAATATGAGAAACTCATCTACAATAAATGATATAAAGGCGACTTATATTAACTGAGATGCTGCAATATAACCTGGTGCTATAAAATATTAATATGCTGCAGCGACTGCGCAGGCATAAGGCGGATCATGGCTCATCGATACTGATATACCGCTAATATTATTTTCTTTTGCAATTTTAGCTGCTTCCCCTCCAAGTTTAACCCGCGGTTGTTTCCCGGTTGGAGTAAGCACTTCTACTTCAATCAATGCTGCCGGACCGATTCCGCATCCTAAAGCCTTGAGAACAGCTTCCTTGGCGGCAAAAGCGGCTGCCAGAGTTTCTACTTTTGCTCCCCTGGCGATAAAAAGCTCTTTTTCCCTTTCTGATAAAACTCTATCCAAAAAACGGTTGGGATACCTGGACAGGATTTTTTCAATTCTATCTATATAAACGAGATCAACCCCAACCTGAACAGACATTGGCAATATCTCCTTCATTAATCTGCCGTAATCAGGTTTTCACCATGAGCGGCATCATTATTATAACATTATGTTTTGTATCCAGTAATATGTCTGAAAGGGTGGTACATTTAAAATTGTCCAAATACCTTGCTTTTTCAACGTGATTGTGATAATCTTTGGACAATATAGCGCTCCACGAAGGGGCAATTTAGGAGGTAAGCGGTTAATGCAAGGTAAGGTTAAATGGTTTAATCCTGAGAAAGGTTACGGCTTTATTGAAGTTGAAGAAGGAAAGGATGTATTTGTTCACTATTCGGAAATTCAGGAAGAAGGCTTTAAAACCCTGGAAGAGGGTCAGGAAGTTGAATTTGAGATTGTTGAAGGCAACCGCGGCCCCCAGGCTGCCAACGTAGTAAAGATTTAAGTCTCTCATAGTTTAAATTTTATATTTCTCGTAAATCTTACAACCGGCTTATAGCCGGTTTTTATTATTTTTTTTAAAAAGTTTTGCTAAAAAGTTGACATTTGTTCGACACGGTGCTATTCTTTTTTTTGGAATATCCGAGTTGTTTAGTCGGAATTGATCGACAGGGAGAATTAAACGTGAAATTATCTGCCAGGGTGGAATATGGTGTTAGGGCTATGGCTGTTCTGGCTGTTCATTACCCAAGCGGTCCTATATCATTACGTGAGGTCGCTGAAAGGGAAAAGATATCCTTAAAATTTCTCGAACAAATATTTCCGGATTTGCGCAAAGCTAACCTGGTTACAAGCCTGCGTGGTTCCCGGGGTGGCTATACTCTGGCGCGAGCACCGGGGGAGATCAGGGTAGGAGATATTGTCAGAGCGGTGGAGGGGCCTATTACCCCTGTAAACTGCCTGGATGATGACCATCGAGGTCTCTGTCTTCATAAAAGGAGCGCCTGCCTGACCAGGCAGGTATGGGAAAAACTGCGCGACAGGATTAACGATTTTTTGGATGAAGTAACATTGGTTGAACTGATTGAAACAAAACCGGAAGCACAGAATAGTGTTAAGGAGGGTTAAGTATTGGCAGAGCGGCAGGTATACATGGATCATGGTGCGACTACTCCGATGAGGGAGGAGGTCCTGGAGGCAATGTCCCCGTTTTTACGTGGGCATTATGGAAACCCTTCCAGTTTGCATTCCCAGGGTCGCTTAGTGCGCAGGGAATTGGAAAAAGCCCGTGAGCAAATCGCAGAAGCCCTCGGGGTAGATAAGGATGAAATATACTTTACCTCGGGAGGCACTGAATCCAATAATATAGCCCTGCATGGAGTTGCAGCGGCCAGAAATGTTCCCGGCCATATAATTACTTCTTCCATTGAACATCATGCTGTTCTTGATGTTTGCTGTGAACTTGAAAAAAATGGCCACCAGGTCACATATTTATCGGTTGATAGTTACGGCAGGGTCGATCCTGAGGAGTTGAAAAGAGAGATCAGGCCGGATACATTTTTTATTTCAATAATGGCGGCAAATAATGAGATTGGCACTCTTCAGCCGCTGGAGGAATTTGGAAAAATTGCTGCAGAAAGTAAAATTCTCTTTCATACAGATGCTGTGCAGGCAGTTGGACAGATTCCGCTAGAACCTGGCCAATTAAATATTGATCTTTTATCTCTTTCGGCTCATAAGCTGAATGGTCCAAAAGGTATTGGGGCACTTTATATCCGTAGGGGTGTAACGGTATCGCCGGTATACCAGGGAGGCGGGCAGGAAAAAACCATCAGGCCCGGTACCGAGAATGTACCGGGTATTATTGGTATGGCCAGGGCCCTGGAACTGGCTGTTTCAGAGATGGATCAAAAAAGGGATATGCTTACCCGGCTCAGGGACAGACTGATCAGTGGTTTGCTGAAGATTGATCAGGTGCGTTTAAATGGTCATCCCCTGGAGCGATTACCCGGCAATGTTAATGTAAGTTTCCAACATATTGAAGGGGAATCAATACTGCTCAGCCTTGACCTGCAGGGTGTGGCTGCATCAAGCGGATCAGCCTGTTCTTCCGGATCTGCGGAGCCTTCGCATGTTTTATCGGCGCTCGGTTTGGATCATCATACGGCACATGGTTCGATTCGTTTCAGTCTTGGCCGGGGTAATGAGCAGGCCGATATTGATTACGTTCTAAAAATTATGCCGGCAATAATTGATAAACTTCGCCGTATTTCGCCAACGTACAAACCTAAGGCGGGTTAATGAGAGGGGATAAATGTAAATGTATAACGAAAAGGTAGTGGATCATTTCAGCAACCCCCGCAATGTGGGTGAACTGGAAAACGCAGATGCTATTGGCGAAACAGGAAGCTTTAAATGCGGTGATACTATGAAAATATATCTGAAAGTAGAAGAGGGAATTATTAAGGATGTTCGTTTCCAGACCTACGGATGTGGAGCAGCTATTGCGAGCAGCAGTATGCTGACCGAAATGGTAAAAGGAAAAACGTTAGATCAGGCCTTGCAAATAACCAACCAGGATGTGGCCGATGAACTGGGAGGGCTGCCTCCTTTAAAACTGCATTGTTCCAACCTGGCTGCCGATGCCCTGCATAATGCTATAGAAAACTACAAGAAAAAGCAAACTGCTTAATAGAATATGCCAGTTAACATAAATTATTAAAACCGGTCGTATGCTGGAGCTTTTCTCTTTCCCGTGCCGGCTTTTAGAATTTCTTGCAGGAAATACTTTCTTTAACTTGACAACCCTCCTGGATGATGGTATTTTTTATGTAGCTTTAGCACTCTGTTGTTTAGAGTGCTAAAGCAAGGTAACAGGGGGACTTACTATGAGCGCACCATTAAGTGAACGAAAAAAATATATCCTCAGGGCGGTTGTTATTAACTACACCAATACGGCTGAACCGGTTGGATCACGAACTGTCGCCCGCTCTTATAAAATGGGCTTAAGCTCGGCTACAATTCGAAACGAAATGGCTGATCTTGAAGACATGGGTTACCTGATCCAGCCCCATACCTCGGCTGGTAGAATACCTTCTCAAAAGGGTTATCGTTACTATGTTGACAACCTGATGGATTTAAATGATCTCAGCGATGACGAGGAACTGGCCCTGTGCAGCTCGTTAAGTACAGAAAAAATGCGTGAAATAGAGCAGATTATCTTTAACTCGGCCAGGGTTCTTTCTTCAGCTACCAACCAGACTTCTTTGATTATGGGCCCCCAGTTTAAAAAAAGTGCTTTCAGGCAGATGAGAATTCTTCCACTGGATGAAAACCGCGGACTGGTTGTTTTAATAACTGATACCGGCTTCATTAAAAATAAAGTAATCGATATGAAACAGCAATTGAGCCAGGCTGAACTACAGCAGGTTGTATCATATCTTAATCAGAAGTTGTATGGACTGACCATAGATCAGGTTACAACTTCGCTGATTAATGAGTTGAAACGTGATCTTTTCCGCAGGTTGGAAATTCTTGAGCAGGCTTTTATTCTTTTAGAAGAAAGTTTGAAAGAGGAAAAACAGATACGCGTATTCCTCGGGGGAACAACAAATATTCTCAACCAGCCCGAGTTTAAAGATGTTGATAAGATAAGGAGGATGTTAAACCTGTTTGAGCAGGAACCTTTACTATTCAAAATACTCGAGGAAAGCTCCAGTGAAGATGACATAGTTATTAGGATAGGCGGAGAGAATGAATTTATAGACATAAAAGAATGCACACTTATTACAGGCACATATAAGATACATGATAAAAGCATTGGCACCCTGGGAGTGCTTGGCCCAACCAGGATGGATTATGGAAGGGTAATCAGTGTGATGAGACGTCTGGTCAATCACCTGAACCAATCGCTCAGTTCCTGAGCCGGGGCAATAACTAAGAAGCAGGTGATAATAGCGATGACCGCAGGAAAGAAAAAAAAAGACAAGGAAAAACCAACGCTCGAAGAATTGAATAACCTCGGGAATGAAGACGAAAACCTGCAGGATGAAGGTTACGATATCGAAAATGAAGAAGCTGTAGCTCCAGGCAGTGGTGAAGAAAAAACAGATCTGCAGAGAGCGGAAGAACTCTGGCAGAAAGAGAAGGAAGAACTACTGGACAACCTGAAGCGTAAACAGGCTGATATTGATAACCTGCGCAGGATCAGCAGGCTTGAACAGGCTGAAGCCCGAGAATATGCCCTGCACCATTTTTTATGCAAACTACTGCCTGTTTTAGATAATATTGAAAGAGGAATTGAATCAGCAGCTGCAGCGGATAATGTCCCGGCAGCATTTGTTGAAGGGTTGGAAATGATTCACAGGCAGTTGATCCAAATTTTTGAGCAGGAAGAAGTAAGTGCCATAAATTCAGTTGGCGAAATGTTTGACCCCAATTGTCACCATGCTGTAATGCAGGTGGAGAGTGAGGAAGCAGAACCCGGATCTGTTGTGGAAGAACTGCAGAAAGGTTATCGCCATCGCCAACGGATTCTTCGGCCCGCGATGGTAAAAGTATGTAAAGAATAGTCAATCTCAAGCAAATTAATAGGAGGAGTAAAAATGGGAAAAGTTGTAGGAATTGATTTAGGCACAACAAACTCTGTCATAGCCGCGCTTATTGGCAGTGAGCCTGAAATTATTGCCAACGCCGAGGGAAGCAGACTAACTCCCTCAGTGGTGGCATTTACCAAGGATAACCAGCGCCTGGTTGGCCAGGTTGCCAAGCGACAGGCAATTACCAACCCTGATCGGACCATTGCTTCGATTAAACGAGAAATGGGAACCAATCATAAGGTTAAAATTGATGATAAAGAATATACCCCCCAGGAAATATCAGCGATGGTCCTGCAGAAACTTAAAACTGATGCAGAGGCCTTCCTGGGAGAAAAAATAACCCAGGCCGTTATTACTGTTCCTGCTTACTTCACTGACAGTCAACGGCAGGCCACCAAGGATGCCGGTACGATTGCCGGCCTTGAGGTGCTAAGGATTATCAACGAACCAACAGCGGCAGCTCTTGCCTACGGTCTTGATAAAAAAGGTGATCACAAAATTCTTGTTTTTGACCTTGGTGGTGGTACTTTTGATGTTTCTGTGCTTGAACTGGGTGATGATGTTGTAGAAGTAAAAGCAACCAGCGGAAACAACCGCCTGGGCGGGGATGACTTTGACCAGCGTGTTGTTGACTATGTTGCCGAAGAATTCAAAAAAGATCAGGGTATTGACCTGCGAACAGACAAGATGGCCCTGCAGCGGTTAAACGAAGCGGCTGAAAAAGCAAAAGTTGAATTGTCATCAGTTACCAGTACTGATATTAACCTGCCTTTTATAACCGCATCGCAGGATGGGCCGAAACACCTTAACGTTACCCTGACCAGGGCAAAGTTTGATGAACTAACAGCAGACCTGGTTGAAAAAACTATGGGCCCGACCAAGCAGGCCATGAAAGATGCCGGACTGAGGACTGAAGATATTGATCGGATTATCCTGGTTGGCGGTTCAACTCGTATCCCTGCTGTACAGGAGGCAATTCGCAAGCTACTCGGTAAGGAGCCGCATAAAGGGGTTAATCCCGATGAGGTGGTGGCTATGGGAGCTGCTTACCAGGCTGCAGTATTAAGTGGTGAAGCGAAAGATGTTTTACTGCTTGATGTTACACCTCTTTCCCTTGGTATAGAAACTCTGGGTGGTGTATTTACCAAGATCATTGATCGCAACACAACTATTCCAACCGAGAAGAAACAGATATTTTCAACTGCAGCTGAAAACCAGACCAGCGTTGAGATTCATATTCTCCAGGGGGAAAGGTCGATGGCCGCTGACAATAAAACAATGGGGCGTTTTATGCTTGACGGAATTCCCCCTGCTCCACGCGGTGTGCCGCAGATCGAGGTTAGCTTTAACATCGATGCTAACGGTATAGTAAATGTCTCAGCTAAAGATTTGGCTACCAACAGGGAACAAAAAATAACCATTACAGCATCCAGTGGTCTGGAGAAGGATCAGATCGACGAAATGGTCAATGACGCAGAAAAACATGCTGATGAAGACCGCAGGAGAAAGGAACTGGCTGAAGCCCGTAACCAGGCTGACACCCTGGCCTACAGCGCTGAGAAGGCTCTTAAAGATTTAGGGGACAAGGTGGATGAAGCCAAGGCTGAAGAGGTTAAAACGGCAGTTGAAGAGCTGCGCAATGCAGCCCAGGGAGAAGATCTTGAACAGATCAAGGCTGCTACCGATAAAATGAATGGCTTCATGCATGAACTCTCGTCCAAGCTTTATGAACAGGCAAAAAGTGAACAGGATGGGGCGGCGGAAAGTGGAGAAGAACAAGCTGCCGGTAGTAGCGACAGCGATGCGGACAATGTAGTAGATGCCGACTATGACGTTCAGGATGAAGAAGAGGAGCAAAAAGAGGAATAAACAGGCGGGGTGTTGAACCGCCGGTTTGGGTTATTATAATAAAGCAATTGCAGTTATCCGCGGTATTTCAAATAAATAGTTGATCTTCTTTTTCTTACGTTGCTACGTGGAGAAAGGGCAGATCAGCATAATACCCGGAGACTATATTGTTTCAAGAGGAATGATTAAGATTTATGAGTAAAAGAGACTATTACGAAGTGTTAGGTTTAAGCCGCGATGCATCCGCCGAAGAAATTAAAAAGGCTTACCGAAACCTGGCAAAAAAATATCACCCTGATTTTAACAAGAATGATTCTGACGCCGAGAAAAAATTCACAGAAATCAAGGAAGCTTATGATGTCCTGAGTGATGCGCAGAAGCGTCGCCAGTACGACCAATTCGGCCACCAAAGCGAATACAATGGTGGCACCGGTGGTTTTAACGGTGGTTTCGGCGGCGGAGGGTTTGGTTTCGGTGGCATTGATGATATCTTTGAGCAGTTTTTTGGTGGTATGGGAGGCATGGGGGGCAGGCGAAGACCACCAGGCCCCGAGCAGGGAAATCACCTGCGCTATGATCTTGATATTACCCTTGAAGAAGCTTATACAGGTGGGAACAGAACAATTACCATTCCCAGGACAGAAACATGTTCGGAGTGTGGGGGTACGAGAGCTAAGGCGGGAACAAATCCGGAAACATGCCCGGAGTGTGGGGGGACAGGCCAACAGCAGGTTTCCCGCAGTACCCCGTTTGGCCGTTTTGTCAGCTCTCAGCCCTGTGTAGCTTGCCGAGGTGAGGGGAAAATAGTCAGGGAACCCTGCCCTGCCTGTAATGGACAGGGACGTGTAGTTAAGGAACGTAAAATTGATGTTAAAATACCTCCCGGAATTGACGACAGTCATCGCCTGCGGATCAGTGGGGAGGGTGAAGCCGGTTTAAGAGGGGGTCCTCCCGGGGATCTTTATATCGTAATCAGGGTCAGGTCGCATAAAAAGTTTAAACGCCAGGGAAGTGATCTCTATATTGAAGTACCCATTAGCATAAGCCAGGCTGCCCTGGGTGTGGAAATGGAGATACCGGCTATTGAGGGTTCAGCACACCTGCGGGTTCCTGAGGGGACTCAGCACGGAGCAGTTTTCAGGCTGAAAGGTTACGGCATGCCTCACCTGCAGCGGTCCGGAAAAGGTGATCTGAGGGTAACCGTGAAGGTGGTTGTCCCGAAGCGCCTAACCCAAAAGCAGAAAGAATTGCTGGCGGAACTGGCTAAAATAAGCGGCGAGAAAGTTGGCGTTGAGCAAAAAGGGTTTTTTGATAAGGTCAAGGATGCTATCAGTGGAGCATAATAACATTATATTGAGCTTGATGGTTTGATCTGGTATATTGATTTTGCAGGGGCACAGAACGCTGTGCCTTTTTGCTTGAATGGCGATTAAAACCGGTTGTGGGGTGAAAAATGCATTATTTTATCCTGGAAAACGAAAAACTGAATGCAGGTCACTTTTACCAGTTAAGAGAAGAAGATAACTACCATGCTGTCAGGGTATTGCGTTTGAAAACGGGTGAAACAATAGCATTGTCCGATGGGTTGGGCACAGTTTTTTCCGGAACTGTATTTTCTGTAGATGACGGGATTTTAACAGTGCAACTTCAAGAGAAGATGAATTCGGCTGAGTCACAGCTCAAGATTACCCTGGCCCAGGGTCTGGTTAAAGGTGAAAAATTTGATCTGATTGTCAGGCAGGCGGTAGAACTGGGAGTCAGTGAAATACAACCTCTTCACCTGGAAAGAAGTGTGCCCCACCGCAATGAAAAAAAGGCAGAAAAACGTCTGCAGCGTTGGCGAGCTATTGTACGTTCTGCTACTGCCCAGTGCAGGAGGGCAACTTTGCCTGCCATTAATGAAGTGATTTCCCTGGAAGCTTACCTGGGGCAGATTGACAACTCTTTTCTGATAGTACCCTGGGAATGTGAAGAGTCATTCTCTTTGAATAAACTTCTCCAAAAACCCAGCCCTGCGGGGGGTAAAGTATCGGTTTTCATCGGTCCCGAAGGAGGTTTCGGGGATAAAGAAATAGAACTCCTTGGCAAAGCAGGTGCGGTATTTGTTCATCTCGGGCCCCGCATCCTGCGCAGTGAAACCGCCGCAACAGCTGTTATTGCTGTGCTTCAATCTGCCTGGGGCGACCTTGTGTGAAAAGGAGTCAATATTTGAAAAAAAAGGCGGCTTTTTTTACCCTTGGCTGTAAGGTAAACTTTTGTGAAACGGAATCGCTGCAGGTCCTTTTTGAACAAGCCGGTTATAAAATTACCGGGTTTGAAGAAAAGGCTGATGTTTACGTGATCAATACCTGCACCGTAACCGGCCAGAGTGATCATAAATCACGTAAAGCAATTCGCCGGGCCCGCAAACAGGCACCGGAGTCAATTATTGTGGTTACCGGCTGTTATGCTCAGGGAAAACCGGAACTTTTGAAGCAGATGGATGGTGTAGATCTGCTTATCGGTAACAGAGAACGACAGAACCTTCCGGATTTAATAAATAATTTAAAAAGAGATGCAGTTCTCGACCTTGTAGCACCCCACCGGGAGGGAGCCGGGTTCGAATTACTGCCCCCGGTTCGCCGCAGGGGAAGAACGAGGGGCTTTTTAAAAATACAGGAAGGATGCAACCAATTCTGTACATACTGCATAATTCCCCTGGTCAGGGGGCCGTTACGCAGTATGCCGCCTGAAGAAGTTATGCTCAGGATCCGGACTTTGGTTGAATCTGGTTGTCGCGAAATAGTGCTGACCGGAATACACCTCGGTTTATATGGTGCGGATAAAGGCGATGTTACCTTAGCTTCCCTGGTGCAAAGTATTGAAAGTATTTCCGGGCTTCTGCGTCTGCGTCTCAGTTCACTGGAACCTTCTGATATCACACCGGAACTGGTCGAAACTATTGTCAACTCAAAGTTAGTATGCCCCCACCTGCACATACCGCTACAAAGCGGGGATGACGAAATACTGCAAAAAATGAACCGCCCTTACGAGGCGGTTGAGTATCTCTACCTGGCCAAGTGGCTGAAGCAAGAGGTTCCTCAGCTGGCTATCAGCACCGATTTGATTGTTGGGTTTCCGGGTGAAACGGAATATCACCACCAGCGCAGTATGGAGTTCGTTGAAGAAATCGGATTCAGCCGGTTGCATGTATTCAAATACTCTTCAAGGCCGGGGACTGCTGCTGCTTCTATGCCGGGGCAGGTGCCGGGTGAGATTAAAGATAGACGCAGCCATGAAATGATTGCCCTGGGTGCAAGTCAGGCCAGGGAATATCACAGTCAGTTTATAGGAACAGTGCAACCGGTTTTGGTTGAAAAAGTAGTGCCCTATCAATACGGGGAAGGTTTTACTCCCCACTATATGCGGGTTAGAATCAAAACCGGAATAAAAGGTTTGCACTGGCGTGGCAGGGAAATCACCGCGCGCATTCTTGAAGAATCGGGTTCTTTTATGATTGCCGAACATGTACGAAAATAATAGCACCGAGTTATTGCTGTAATGCTCATTCAGTTAAGCTTATTCAAAAAGCGGGCCAGCTCTTTCAGACTGCCCCGGAAATCGCTGATCGGTTCCCCACCAGAGCGGTCAAGTATGTGATCATCTACCAGGAAGGTTTTCATTCCGACTTCAGAGGCAACGAGGTCTTCGACGGTATCGTTGCCAGCCATGAGGCATCTGTCGGGAGGAATACCGATTTTTTCTGCTATTTCCAGGTAGTAGTTATGATTTGGTTTGCAAAAATGCATATTATTCATGTTTGTGATCAGGTCGAACTGGTCCGTTGACAGATCGGCCCACAGGACTCTCTGGTAAACTGCCTCAGGCGGGAAGATAGGATTCGTTGCCAGAACCAGGGGCAGCTTTTTCCCCCTAATGGTTTCCACAACTACTTTTGAAGTGGGCAGGGGGCGGCCAAATCGACTTAACCGGGGAAAATCATTTTGATAGAAATGGTCAATTATCGGTTCAATTTCTTTCAAGCTGTAACCGATTCTGCTGCAAAATTCTTCATAAAAAACATCCCTGTTTTTCATCCGCGGATCATTGTTTTTAACCATTACTGATGTAGCTGCAAAAAGGTGATCGGCAAAGGCCATGTCATCAATATAATCAGTAAATCTACCGGCCAGGGCAACTACATAAGCTGCAATGAACTTGTCTAAATCTATGTCGATCAGGGTCCCGTCCAGATCGAGTAGAATTGCTTCGTATTTATTTGTTGTCATGCTTCACCATTATCGTTTTCTTCCTCGGGAAGGGCCATCAATTCGGGATCCATAATTTCCTCAGTGGCATCTCCGATTATTTTGTGAACATCTCTGAGTAAAACTGCCACCCTGTATTCAGCCTGCAGAAAACGTTTAATTGCTGTATTCATATTTATAACTTCATATAGTTTTTCCAGCTTTTGCTCCTGTTCAGGGGCAATTTCCACACCTGACAACTGTTGTTTCTGCATATCAAGCTGCTGTCGACGAAAATCCATGAGCATGTCACGGGAGGATTTGTCGTTTTTCAGGGCTGCTTGGGCGTCCTTCAACTCCTTGAAATCTGCTGATTCGCGCAGCGCCTTGGATAACGCATGTGCTGCATCATGAGGGTTCATTCAATATCATCTCCTTTTATAATTATTTTTACCGTTCATACCGGCATTTTGGTTATTTTATTACATAAACAATCTGCTGCCAGATCAAGATCTGTAGCGTCTATGATATCGTCAAAACTGGCTGATTCAGGCCTGGAATCACTATAATAATGGTCGTAATAATCCGTGCACAGTATTTTAACCACCGCACGGTAATCTCCACGCTCAAGAGTTTCCACAAGTGAGGCTATTTTTTTATCGCCCAGCCGCCGACGAAGCGATTCCAGGGCTTTTAAAAGGTTTTTCATCTCTTCTGTCGAGAGTTGGCCGGGGTTATATTCTTCTATTATCCTATCAACCCTGGTTTCCAGGGGAGCTGTCAGCAAAACCTGGTGGCCTTCTTTCATAGCTTCGACCAGAAACATCGGCAGGTAAACATTGCCGATTCTTTTTCCTTCTCCTTCAACAACCATGTATGGTTTGTCTTTAGTTCGGCTTAATTCCTTAAGCAGTATAGCATCAAAATCTTTCTGGGAGCGTGGGGTACCTGTTCCTACAGCTCCGAATACTGAACCGCGGTGCCTGGCAATTCCCTCCAAATCCAAAACCGGCAGGTTTTTCTCTTCCAACTTGTTTAAGAGGGTTGTTTTTCCCACACCGGTAAGACCGTGTAAAACAACTACTCTGGCTGATAGGCGGAATTGTTCCAGTTCTTTATTAACATAACGGCGGTAAGCTTTATAACCCTGCTTCAAACGGAATACTGTATATCCCGTTAAAGATATTACCTGGTAAAGGCTCAGGCTGCGCATTCCACCCCTTGCACAGTATAAAAGGGGGATTTTACTGCTGTTTTGTGCTGTAACTGATTCGACCAGTTCAGGTAGTTTTGGTGAAAGCAGGCGTAGAGCAGCTTTTCTGGCCGCATGTTCACCCTGTTCATGGTATATTAGGCCCAGCTGATTATGTTCACTATCATCAAAGAGAGGAATGTTTATTGAACCCGGTATAGATGATTCCGCATGTTCGCCCGGTGAGCGGAGGTCAATAAAAACCAGGTCGGACCGTGACAGGGCTTCCTCAATCTCAATTTCCATAGTCGATCCATTCCTCGCTTTTCCGGCTATTTGTTACTATATTATAGCGGATAGTTCTATTTCTGTAAAAAATTTTGGCTTTTAAAGGTAATAAGGCAGATAACAGAGAAGTAAGGACTAATAAATAATAATAGCGCTTTACTTCTCAATAGCAAGCGGCTGTGTTATAATACCGCTCAGGAGGAATATCTATGTCTGCCGATTGCATTTTTTGCAAAATTATAAACAAAGAGCTTGATGCTGATATTGTTTATGAAGATGACAAGGTAGTTGCTTTTAAAGACATTAATCCGGCAGCTCCGGTTCATATTTTAATCGTCCCCCGGAAGCACATACCGACCCTGCTTGATCTCGAAAAAGATGATGCAGCGCTGGTAGGGCACCTTCACCTTGTAGCCAATGAAGTAGCCAGGGCGTTTAAGCTGGCTAAGAAAGGCTACAGGCTGGTAATTAACTGTGGTGCTGATGCCGGACAGATAGTTTTTCACCTTCACCTCCACCTCCTGGGAGGAAGACCGTTGTTACAAACCATGGCCAAGGGAAGAGGAGTATAAATGGTAGATAGAACAAGGCCCTCGTTAGTGGTTTATTGGAGAGGGGGGAAGAGTTATGGCTGAAGTTAAAATTGGAAAAAATGAGACCTTGGATAAGGCTCTGAAAAGATTTAAAAAACAGTGTGCCCGTTCAGGTGTTTTATCTGAAGCACGGCGGCGTGAGCATTATGAGAAACCAAGTGTACGTCGCAAGAAAAAGGCCGAAGCTGCACGTAAAAGGCGCCGCTAAGGTTTACAGGGGTGCTGCTAATATGCCCGAGCAGAATTTAAGTGAAAAGCTTTTTGAAGAACAGAAAGAGGCAACCAGGGCGAAAGACCGTTTCCGTCTCACTGTTATTCGCATGTTGCGTGCCGAACTGCAGAACAGTTCTATTGCCAAGAAGGGTCCGCTTGACGCTGATGAAGAGCTGACGATTCTTACCCGTGAAGTGAAGAGAAGGCAGGAATCGCTTGTAGAATATGAGAAATCAGGTCGTCAGGATCTTATCGATGAGTTAAAAGAAGAGATTGGGATATTAAAGAAGTATCTTCCAGAGCAGCTTGACGATGATCAACTCGAGAGGATGATTCGAGAGGCAATCGCTGAAGCAGGTGCGGAAACAAAACGAGAAATGGGGAAGGTGATGAGCCTGATCATGCCTCGTGTCAAAGGCAGGGCCAACGGAACCCTGGTCAGAAAAAAGGTAGAAGATGCATTAAAATAAAAAGCCCGGCCCACAAGGCTGGGCTTTTAAATAGAAACTGTTATTTGTTAGCGGGGTTGGGTAAATTAACCCAAGTTGCGGACTAACCAGACCAGCGGACGGGAGAGAGATGAGTTGTCCAGTAAACAAAGAATATTTATTTGGGTTGCAACATTAATACTCGGCTTGCTGCTTTTGGGGTCGGCTGTTTTTAGTGCTAACGACAGCCAGTCAGTAGCTGTAATCGAGATTAAGGGCACTATAGATCCCGGGACTAAAAGCTATATAAGTTTTGCTCTTGCAGAAGCTGAACGCATGGGGGCTGATGCTGTAATTCTGGAGTTGGATACACCGGGTGGTTATATTAATTCTGCAGAAGCGATCCGGAGGTTGATGGATGAATTTAACAGACCACTGATAGCATATGTTTATCCCAATGCAATTTCAGCGGGAGCGTACCTGGCCCTTGCCGCAGACGAAATTTATATGGCGCCAGGCAGCACAATGGGCGCTGCTGAACCAAGATACCTTGGTTTGGGTGAAGTTGATGAAAAGGAAATGTCTTACTGGGAAAAAGAAATGGCTGCTATGGCTGAAAGAAGGGGACGTGATCCGCAGGTGGCCTCAGCCATGGTTCGCAAGGAGTTGGCTGTTGACAACCTGGTTAAAGAGGGTGAATTGCTCACACTCACTGCCAGTGAAGCTCTTGAAATTGGTTACTGTGAAGGAGTGGTGGATAACCGTTCCGAGCTGTTACAGGCGATCAACCTGCCAGATGCCACATGGGAACGAGTGGAATTCCGGATCACGGATACCCTGGTCAGCTGGACAACAAACCCGATTGTGGGAACGATCCTGCTTATGATTGGTATTGGAGGTTTGATCCTGGAAATATTGACGGCCGGATTCGGACTGGCAGGAATTGTCAGTATGGCCGCCTTCGCTTTATATTTTGGTGGGAATATTGCTGCAGGCATGGCGGAATACTGGGTGCTGATATTGTTTGTTTTTGGTATAGTCCTTATGCTTGTTGAAGCTTTTATGCCCGGGTTTGGGGTTTTTGGAGTGGCCGGGTTGATTTCAACCCTCGTTTCAATAGTCCTTGCTGCAGTTTCGGTAAAAACCGGGATGGTGATGCTGCTGGTGTCATTTATTCTGGCCGGAATTTTTTCGTACTTTGCTTTTCGTTTTTTTGCCAGAAGGGGAGCTTTGCGTCATATTATTTTATCTGAAGAAGAAAGGGCCGATCTGGGTTATGTTGCTCCCCCTGATCAACGAAAGCTGGTTGGTTTGGAAGGGACTGTAATAACAACCCTTCGTCCATCGGGAGCCGCAGAAATCGATGGCCGACGGATCGATGTGGTTAGTGAAGGGGCTTATATCCCCTCCGGGGATAAGGTTGTGGTTGACCGTGTCGAGGGTGTTCGCGTTATCGTGCGTAAGGTTGATTAATTATCATTAGGAGGTTTTTTCATTGCCCGAGTTGATTACATTATTGCTTTTTGTCGGTTTGATTGTTCTTGTTCTTGCCGTAATATTAAGTTTTGTTCCAATCGGTTTGTGGATTTCAGCCTTGGCTGCGAGGGTGCCGGTAGGTATTTTTGCCCTGATTGGGATGCGCCTGAGAAGAGTTACTCCGGTCAAGATTGTTGCACCACTAATTAAAGCAACTAAAGCAGGTTTAGATTTAAGTGTAAACAAGCTTGAAGGGCATTTGCTGGCTGGTGGAAACGTTGATCGTGTGGTAAATGCGCTTATTGCTGCCCAGCGGGCCGAGATTCCCTTGATGTTTGAAAGGGCTGCCGCTATTGACCTTGCCGGTCGTGATGTTTTACAGGCGGTCCAAATGAGTGTAAATCCCAAGGTAATTGAAACCCCAATTGTTGCTGCCGTGGCTAAAGACGGGATTGAAGTAAAAGCAAAAGCCAAGGTAACCGTAAGAGCCAATATAGATAGGTTGGTCGGGGGCGCTGGTGAAGAAACGATAATCGCCAGGGTTGGTGAGGGTATTGTAACAACAATTGGTTCATCGGAAAATCACAAGCTTGTTCTTGAGAATCCTGATAAAATCTCGAACACAGTTTTAAACAAGGGTTTGGACTCGGGTACTGCTTATGAGATATTATCTATTGATGTTGCCGATGTTGATGTTGGGAAAAATATCGGAGCCCAGCTGCAGACCGACCAGGCCGAGGCTGACAAACGTATTGCCCAGGCAAAAGCTGAGGAACGCCGGGCGATGGCTGTGGCTAAGGAGCAGGAGATGATTGCAGCAGTCCAGGAGATGAGAGCCAAGGTTGTTGAGGCCGAAGCTGAAGTACCCAGGGCTATGTCACAGGCTTTGCGTGAAGGCAACCTGGGTGTAATGGATTATTACCAGATGAAAAATGTAATAGCTGACACAGATATGCGTCGCAGTATCAGTAAACTGGGTGACCAGGATCAGCAGGACGATCATCAGAAATAATAAAAAGGGTGTTGTTTATGGAAGGGCTTTTTCCATTAATACTGATTATAGTTGTAGTTAATGTTATTAATGCAGTGCTCCGGGCGGTAAGGGGCGGAAAGGGAAAAACGGACAAAGAAGTACCTGTTCCCATTTCCCCCCCGTTACCCGAGCGTAAAATTAAAATCTGGGCTGATGAATTAATTGATGATCAGACAGAAAATGATCATGTAAACCAATACTATGATGAAGCGGTTGTTTCAGCTGAAAACAGGGAACTGGATGAGCCTGCTGAAGAAAGAATTGAAGAGCCTCAACCCGTTTATCGCAATCAGTCTTATTCCGGGCAGGAAGATGTCCAGGCCTTACCGGGCTTGACGGAAACTTTCAGGGATAAAGACTCTTTACTCAAATCTTTTATTTTTCACGAAATAATTGACAAACCGGTCTCCAGGCGCAGGAAAAGCTGAAAGAAGCAGGTGATTACTTGACAGATAATTGTGCAAGCCGTTCAATTATGTTGAAAGGTGGAGACGAGTCAGTTCAACTGCTGGGAAAGCATGACCGTCATTTCAACCTTATTGAAGACAAGTTTTCTGTGCGCCTGATTCCCCGGGGGCATGAGCTGTTTATTGAGGGCTCCCCGGATGATGTGGAAAGTGTTTTTACAATGTTCCAGGAGCTCTTATCCCATATCCGAAAAGGGCACCTGCTCACAGAAAGAGAATTCGAATATGCTTTGAAGTTAACCGGGCAGGGAGAAGTGGGGCAAATTCGCTCTTTATTCAGTGACCTGGTGCTTGTAACTCCCCGGGGAAAGCAGATCCGCCCCAAGACAATAGGGCAGAAACGTTACCTCGAGGCTATTCGCTGCCATGATATTGTTCTATCCATCGGTCCGGCAGGAACAGGCAAAACTTACCTGGCCCTGGCGATGGCGGTTGATGCCCTGAAAACAAAGCAGGTGCAACGTTTGATTTTAACCCGTCCGGCGGTGGAAGCCGGGGAACACCTTGGATTTTTACCTGGAGATTTCCAGGAAAAAGTTGATCCTTATCTTCGTCCTATATATGATGGATTATATGATCTGCTCGGGGTTGATTCGTTTCAGAAATACCGGGAAAAAGGAATTATAGAAATTGCTCCTCTTGCATACATGCGTGGCCGTACCCTGGATGATTCATTTGTTATTCTTGATGAAGGTCAGAATGCGACATCGGAGCAGATGAAAATGTTTCTTACCAGGCTAGGTTTTGGGTCAAAAGCGGTTATTACAGGAGACGTTACCCAGATTGATCTTCCGCGGGGGCGTTTTTCCGGGTTGGAAGAGGCTCCACGTATATTAACCGGTATAGAAGGTATTGCCCTTGTATATCTGACCGAAAAAGATGTAGTCAGGCACCCCCTGGTCCAAAGCATCATTAAAGCCTATGAAGTATATGAAGCTTTACGGGAAAGGAGCAATGATGGCGAAGAAAATCGTTCCCGCTGACATTTTCAACCGCTCGAAGTCATTCAGGGAGAATAAAAGCCTGCAGAAATTGTTGCTGGTAATTGCTCTTTTTGCTTTCATATACGGCCTTTTAATCATTGTCAGCATGCCGGCGCGTTTTGATGTGACTGTAGGCAGACCAAGTCCCAGGACTATTTATGCACCCAGGGATATTGTCGATGAATATGCTACTGAAAGGTTAAGAGAGCAGGCTGCCAATGCCGTGCCCGATGTATTTGATTATGATCCCTCGGCCCTGGAAAGTGCCCTGGGAGTAATAGGCTCTTTTTTCGATACGGTTCTGGAGGTTAGTAATAACGAAGAACTTGAAGATGATGAAAAAATAGAGCTGCTGAAGGCTTTGATCCCTGATGACCTGCCGAATGCGACTGTGGCCTCACTGTTAACAGATAGTGTGACCATACGTGAGCTGCAGGGCCGCCTGAACAATACCGTCAGCGAAGTATTTGAACAGGGCATTAAAGAGAATGAGGAAGACCTGGCCCGGAGAAGGCTGACCCAGGAGATAGCCCTATATCCCTTCAGCGCTGATCTGAAACGGGTATCTGAATCCCTGGTTAAATCGCTTGTGGAAGAAAATATGACTTTTAATGCGCAGACTACGGAAGATAACCGGGAATTAGCTATGAGCCAGGTTGAGGCGGTGGTGGTTTTACGCAATACCCTGATTGTAACAGAAGGCGAGCCGGTTACAGAACAGCAGGTAGCCCAGCTGACCGACCTTGGCTTGATCAGGGGTCAGCAGGCTGATTATGCCGGTTACCTGGGCCTGTTTTTACTTCTCGTTGTGGTCTTTATACTGGTCGGTATTTATATTTCTGTTTTTGTCAACAATGTATATAGTAACCCCAGTTTACTATTGCTGATGGGCCTGGTTTTTGTAGTCACCCTGATACTGTCAATTGCCGCTACATATATTTCGGGTTACCTGATACCTGTTGCAACAGGGGTTATCCTGGTTACAGTTATTTTTGGTTACAAGCTGGCCTTAATATTTAACCTGGCCATGGCCCTGATGGTTGGTTTGATTACCGGCGGTGATTTTTCCATGATCATGCTGGCCCTATTCGGAGGGTTGGTATCGATCTACGCTGTTACAAGATTGAGCCAGAGGGGTGATCTGGCCCGGGCCGGTTTTTATGTAGCCGTAACCAATGTGGTTCTTATTTCGGCGACACATCTATTTTTCGGTAATGTCAGCTTAGAATATAATTCCCTGGTTAACTTTGGTTACAGCCTTCTTGGTGGTATTGGAAACGGTATCTTTTCCTCTATTGTGGCTATCGGGCTCTTGCCTTTCCTGGAGAGCTTGTTCGGGGTGACTACAGCGATTACCCTGCTTGAGCTATCTAATCCTAATCATCCCTTGTTAAAAGAATTATTGATGAAGGCGCCGGGAACTTATTATCATAGTATGATGGTTTCCAATCTGGCTGAGTCTGCAGCGGAATCAGTTAATGCTGATGCCCTGCTGACTAGGGTTGGTGCTTATTATCATGATATCGGCAAGCTTAAACGTCCATACTTTTTTTCAGAAAACCAGTTGACTGATGATAATCCCCATTCAAAGCTGTCACCAAACCTGAGTGCCTTGATTATCGGTTCTCATCCCAAGGATAGCGTTGAACTGGGAAGAAAATACCGCCTTCCCGAGGTTATTCTTGATATGGCAGCGCAGCACCATGGAACCAGCATGATATCCTTCTTCTATCAGAAGGCGCTGGAAAACAACAGCGATCGTGAAGAAGTAGCTGCGGATAAATTTCGCTATGAAGGGCCAAAACCTCAATCAAAGGAGGCCGCTATTATTATGCTTGCCGATGGAGTTGAGGCGGGGGTCCGTTCGATTTCCAAACCTACAAGCAGCAGGGTGGAAACCATGATTAAGCGTATTATTAAAGAAAAACTAGATGATGGTCAGCTTGATCAAAGTGATTTAACCCTGAAAGAGATTGACTGCATTGCCGAGGCTTTTGTTTACATAATGTCGGGGATTTATCATTCCCGCATTGAATACCCGGAAAAAGATTTGAAAGCTGAGCTTGAAAGGAGCGCGGCTCATAAGTGATTGTAAACCTGGTTATAGAATCAGACTCTTTTAAGGCATTACCCTCATTCGTCAACAGGATTACAACCCTCCTGGAAAAAATATTGTCAGACAGAGGTTGCACGGCAGGTGAAGTTAATGTTGTAATCAGTGACGACAGAATGCTGCAGGAGCTGAACCTCAGATTTAGAAAAATAGATGGGCCAACAGATGTTCTCTCTTTTAAATATGATGATACAGAAGAAGCAAATGATCAGATTGGTAATTTTTTATTGGGCGATATATTTATTTCTCATGAGAGAGCAGCTGAGCAGGCTAATGATGCGGGGCACTGTATTAAGAGAGAGATAGCCTTTCTTGCTGTACACGGTATGCTGCATTTACTGGGATATGATCACCATGAAGATGGGGAAGCAGAAATAATGGAACAGCAGGAACGGTTAATAATGAATAAATATTATAGCTTTAATGGTAGGGGTAATATGGATGAATAAAGTAATAATTAGCCTTAGAAATGCCTATATCGGTTTGGTTTATTGTTTTAAAACGCAAAGGAATATGGCTATTCACACAGTAGCCGGGATACTTGTTCTTCTACTGGGGATTTTTTTAATGGTTTCGCTGACAGAGTTGTTATTTCTGCTGGCAGCTGTTTTTTTTGTAATAGTTGCAGAAGCTTTTAATACTTCAATTGAAAAAGCGATAGATTTATATACAAGGGAGAAGAGCGAACTGGCTAAAATATCGAAGGATGTTGCCGCCGGGGCGGTTTTGCTTACCTCCTTTTTTGCGGTATTAGTTGGCCTGGTTATACTTGGCCCCCCCCTGTGGTGGTTCCTGACGAGATTGTTTTTATAATATTTACAAATGATAGCGGAGGCTGGATAGGTAATGTTTGGTGAGGCGAAGAACGGTTTAACAGGAAATAATAGAATATTAGTCGTCATGCTGGTATTTATTATAATCAACGCGCTGATGACTGGTTTTGGTTATTACTTGCTTTTTGACCGTTTTGATCGTGCTGACTCCCTGGTGGTTTATAAAAACGAACTGGCCCGGGATATTTCCGACTACAGCTACCGTCTTGCTGTCGAACTGGGAGTTAATGAAGTTTCCGCAGTAAGGGAAGCCCTGGCCGAGTATAATTATGCTTTAGATTTTGCTGTTGGCAGCGATGATTTGATCCAGATTATTCTGAATCAGGGGCGAACCCTGCAGGATACTATTATTGAATCTGCTGACGCCAGGTTGAAAGAACAAATTTTGACAGTGGTTAACAGTGACGCCAGGGTTATACAAACTGATGAAAAAACCCACCTCTACATTCGCATTGCAGATGGTGGAGTTACGGTATTTCCCGAGCAGGTCCTCGAAAGCGCTACCCAGCAAATTATTAACACGCTGATCAATGAATACGCTTATCATGGCAGTCAGAATGTTGACCTGGAGATTGAAAAAGGCATGGCCAGGATGATTGTTCCCCAAACAGTGGAAGAACAGATGCAAGCATTGACTGATGATCTTAACTCAGCTCGTCTAAAGTTTCACGAAGTCAGAGTCCAGGCAGGCTTGGCGGAAATGGTTGGGCCAGGAATTACGCTTTATGTTTATGATGCAGAAGGTGCCAGTGACAGCGGCTCGATTGTCCATGATGTAGATATAAGGGACGTTGTTAATGAACTTTTCAGCGCCGGTGCAAAAGGGATCAGTGTTGGGGGAGAGAGGCTAATCGTTAACAGTTCAATCCGGTGTAGTGGTCCCCTGATCATGGTTAACTACCGGCAGATTCCGACTAACCCGGTTGTAATCGAAGCTATTGGAGACCCCGATCTGTTGATCAGCGGTTTAAGCATTATTACTAACGAACTTGAATCAAAACGAGGGCTGTCTTTTGTTGTTAACCATTCGGGGTTTATCAAGCTATCTGCCTATTCAGGTGTGGAATAGAAGAAGATGAGGTGTGACCATGGATAAAGATTATTTGTTAAAAGCTGCTTCTGCGGCACGATGCAGAGCTTATGCTCCATATTCCCGGTTCCTTGTTGGTGCTGCGCTGCTGACTGAGAGCGGGGTGGTTTTTACCGGGGGAAACATTGAAAATGCATCTTACGGGCTGACAGTATGTGCTGAAAGGGTAGCTGCCTGGAATGCAATCCATGCCGGCCACCGCCGGTTTAAGGCTCTAGCCGTTGTGGCCGATTGCTCACCCCCACCCAGTCCCTGCGGGGCTTGCCGCCAGGTGTTATGGGAATTTGCCGGTAATATTCCGGTTATGATGGGTAATCCAAAAGGAGAAACAGAAGAGCAATCTCTGCTCGACCTATTATCCAGACCGTTTGGATCATCAAACTGGATTGAAAACCCGGTTAACCGGAAGATGCTTGAACAAGAAGAAATTTGGCGCCTTCCTGTTTCTTTTCAACCTGTCGGCTATGTAGTCTATGATTATGCTGAACCCGGGGCTATTCCAGATAATTACAAAGAACTTTTATCAACTATTATCATTGATCCTGCCATGGAAGAAGGCCTGTTCCGCTTGAGTGAAGAGAAAAGGATTGTTGTTATATCATACCTGAACAAGGTCAACAGCTACAAATTAAAAGACAAGAGAAGTGGTCGAGGTAATGAGGTATACGGTGTATTTGCCTGTCGGACTCCGATGCGTCCGAATGCCCTTGCCCAGTCAGTTGTTGATCTGGTTGATATAAGTAAGAATGTGCTGACTGTCAGGGGACTGGATCTGATTAACAATACCCCGGTTCTTGACATTAAAACAGATTACAGGTAGTTATTCTGAAAGGAGAAATATGCATAAATCAGGTTTTATCGCCCTGGTTGGCCGACCTAATGTGGGAAAGTCAACCCTTTTAAACGCCCTGGTCGGTGAAAAGGTTGCCATAACTACTGACCGTCCCCAGACGACGCGCAACCAGATTCGGGCAATTTTGACCGGACCTGATTACCAGATTGTTTTTATTGATACTCCGGGTTTGCATAAACCGAAACACAGGCTTGGTGACAGTATGGTCAGGCTGGCCAATGCTGCTATACAGGAGGTGGATTTGGTCTGTTTTCTGGTTGAAGCTAATAAAAAACCCGGCCCGGGTGATAGATATATAGCGGAGACACTAAAGACTACGTCTAACCCTCTTTTCCTGGTAATCAATAAAACAGATCTTGCCGATCCCGGGGTGTTGGCAACAAATAAAGAGGAGTATCTGAAGCTGGCATCTTTCAAAGGAGTTTTTCCATTGTCAGCGTTACAGGGTCGGGGGTTAAAAACTTTTTTGGAATCTGTGCTGGAGATTATGCCGGAAGGTCCTCAATTCTACCCTCCCGATATGGTAACCGATCAGCCAGAGCGTTTTATAGCATCTGAAATTATCAGGGAAAAAATTATTATGCTGACCCGCCAGGAGATCCCTTTTTCAATTGCCGTAGTTATTGAAGAAATGAAGGATAGAGAAAATAGTGAAATCCTTGACCTAAGGGCGGAAATCTTTGTTGAAAGAAAATCACAGGTGGGAATTATTGTCGGTAAAAGCGGTAAATTAATGAAGAAAGCCGGCACTGAGGCCCGCCGGGAACTGGAAGCTATATTAGGAAGACATATTTTTCTTGACCTGAGAGTCAAGGTAAAAAAAGACTGGCGCAACAGGGAGGAAGAACTGCGCCGCCTGGGGTATCGCGAAAATTAGTCAGTGCATTAATTAGCCCCGACAAGATTGATAAATTGGTAAGTGGATAGAGAGGTTTACTGGTTGAGCGAGCGATATTTTAAAGTAGAAGGCCTGATTATCAAAACAAGAACTATTGGTGAGTCAGATCGTATTATAACTCTGCTTACCCGGGAAAAAGGAAAATTTGAAGCGGTGGCACGAGGCGCCCGGAAAACCAAGAGCAAACTTGCTGCTGGCGTAGATGTTTTTGGACATGGTATTTTCTCCTTTCACCATGGCCGTACCTGGCCGATTGTAACAGGGTTGGATGCAAGAGAGCATTTTAACTGGTTTCGTGATGATCCAGACCTGTATCCTTATGGCCTCTATTTCGCAGAGCTTACTGACCGTTTTGTTTCCGGTGAGGAAGCATGCCCCGATTTATACCAGTTGCTTTTTGATGGATGGAAATTGCTGGGAAGTAAAGTTGATCGCAGTTTAATTTGCCGCGCCTTCGAACTGAAACTGGCTTCTTGCGGAGGGTACTGTCCACAGCTTAATTGCTGCACTATCTGCGGTGCGGAAAAAAACCTGCTTTTTAGTTCCAGCCAGGGCGGTATGGTCTGTTATAATTGTAAAAATGCAGGAGCAGTAAAGGTTAAGCCGGGAACCCTCGCACTGGCTAAACGTTTGATCATTGCTCCACTTGACCAGGTTCCCAGGTTGCGGGCTGACCAGTTTCAAAAAAGAGAGCTTGCAAGTTTAAATGCGGCTTTTTATGCTTTTCACCTTGACCTGGGAGAATTGAAAACCCGCCGTCTTCTCCCCGAATAGTATCATCCCTTTATTTTTTAATATCAAAATATAGGTATCAAAACCCAATCAATCAATGGTAAAATAAGCAGTGAAGGTGCTTATCTGAAAGCAGTCAGGGACAGCCAGGTAATTTTTGGAAGCTTCAGCGGTTTATACAACTGTTTTTAACAATTACTTTTTTTAGGGAGGCCAATAAAATGGCTAAAGAAGTTCATACCAGCAGTGCAGTTTATGGCCTTGGTTTTATTGGTGCAGTGATTTACTTTATCAGCCAGGCGGCCACAATAGGGGCTGGAGTGGTTGGTTTTCTTAAAGCGCTGGTCTGGCCGGCTTTCTTGGTTTATGAGGCTTTCAAGTATTTCAGGCTTTAACCCTTTCAGCAGGAAAAAAAGCAGTTAAGTAATTATAATAACTTTAAATTTCCGGTGAGTATAACTATCTGTTTCTTTAGATATTTTCCGGCAATGCAGGCATTATAAAGGATCAAGGAGGTTAAAAATGAGACGTAGTAAAGCAGCAGGTGAGAGTATGTTCGAAGGATTCAGCATCAATTGCATGAATGATGCTGCCATTGAACGTATACACGATGCAACCCTTGAAGTTTTAAAGTTTACCGGTATTAAGGTATACAGTGATGATGCCTTGGAGATATACCACGGCGGCGGTTGTGATATTGACAGGGCAACTAGCACTGTTTATTTTCCATCACATGTCGTTGAAGAATGTATCAGAGCTGCTCCCCCGAGTTTTGTTCTTGCTGCCCGGGATCCAAAACATGATTTTGTCATGGGCGGGAAAAGAGTCGGGTTCTGTAATTTCAGCTGTGGCGTGCAGATAGCGGATCTGGATGATGGGACAATCCGTGATTCTACCAAAAGTGACACCGCCGATGTCGCCAGGCTGGTGGATTACCTGGATCAATATGATATTTTAGACTGTCCTGTTGTCCCCCGGGATGTCAACCAAGCTGTCTTTCCGTTGCACAACTATGAGGCTATGGTGTCAAACACAACCAAACACTGCAGCACGGCTCCCTTTAATTTCAGGTTGACGGAGCTGATCATAGAAATGGCTTCTGCAGTGGCGGGAAGCAGGGAAAATTTGCGGAAAAGGCCGATTATTTCCGCCGATGTATGTCCGCAGAGCCCTCTATCCCTGGCCAGGGAAACCTGTGAAACGATCATTGCTTATGCCAGGCATGATTTACCTGTTAATGTTCTTTCTATGGCCCTGGCCGGAGGGACAAGCCCGGTAACCCTGGCAGGCACCCTGGTTACCCATAATGCTGAAGTGCTCGCCGGAATTTGCCTCAGCCAGTTGACAAAACGCGGCGCGCCAAATATCTACGGCAGTTCAACCACCATGATGGAAATGCGCAGGGGGACTGCCACTGTCGGATGTCCGGAAATGGCCATGCTGGGTGCCTGCGTTGCCGCCATGGCCAAGAGCTATAGAATTCCCAGTTTTTTAGCCGGTTCATAGACAGACAGTAAGTTGGGTGATCTTCAGGCTGGTCAGGAAAGGACTCTGACTCTGATGACCGCAGCGTTGGCAGGTGCCAACATGATATACGGTCTCGGCATGTTAGAGCTGGGAATGACCATGGACCACGGCCTGCTGGTTGCCGATAACGAATTTGTCCGTATGATCAGGCGCATGCTTGATGGTGTACCGGTTAATGATGAAACGATGGCGGTTGATGTTATCAGGGAAGTTGGCATAGGTGGAGAATTTGTTACACACCAGCATACTTATGATTACTTCAAACAAAATCAGTCGCAGAGTCGTTTGATAGACCGTAATACTCGTGGAGTATGGAAGGAAAACGGAGGAAAAGATATGTATACCCGCTGCAGTGATTTTGCCCGGGAAATACTTGCTTCCCATGAACCGGAACCACTGGCGGCAGGAATAAAGGAAACCCTGAAAGATATAATTATAGAAGCAGAAAAAGAATTTGCTTAAAAAAAGCAGGGAAGGCTTAAAAAAGCCTTCCCTGCTTTATGTAATAAATCCCGCAAGAGGTTATAATAAATTAAGTCAGAAGTTACCTTAATAAATGCCGGGGTGATAGAATTGAAAAGAAAAACCATTTTGATCATTCTTGCTTTTGTGATCATAGCAGTTTTAGCTTTTATGATCATGATTAACAGGACAAACTCTAACCTGGAGGCATTGGCGGGGCAACCTCTTGCCCACTTAAACCTGGCAGAAGTAAATGATGGAAAATATAATGGTTCTTATCAAGCTTTTCCAGTATCAGCAGAAGTTACTGTAACGGTTGAAAATCATCATATTACCGGGATTGAACTGGTTGAACATAATCATGGGCAGGGTGCCCCGGGAGAAAAGGTTATCGATCAGGTTCTGCAAGATCAAACCCTGCAGGTAGACCTGGTTTCGGGGGCTACCTACAGCAGTAAAGTAATTCTACTGGCGATTGAAGATGCTTTTAAGCGGAACAGTATCGATCAATAGTATTTTACCAGTATCTCAGGGCAATGTTTTTGAAAGGCCTCGCAATCAATTTAACAGGGGGTATGGAGGTTGAAAATTGGTCTGATTATATTTTCTCAAAGTGGAAATACGCGCAGTGTTGCAGAAAAAATCAGGGATAGGTTGAATTTATCCGGGCACGAAGCGGTAATTGATGAAATCCGGATCAGCGGAAAAGTACCGGCTGAAATGGGAAAATTCAAGATTGAACACAGCCCGTCGCCTGATCAATACGATGCGGTAATTTTTGGTGCACCGGTTCAGGCTTTTTCACTGAACCCGGTTATGAAAGAATACATGGGAAAAATGCCACCCCTGAAGGGTAAGAAAGTAGTATTGTACATCACCAAGCAGCTGCCCCTGCTATTTGCCGGTGGAACCGGTTCAATAGCGCTTATGAAAAAAGCATGTGAAGATCGGGGTGCCAAGGTGATTGAAACAGGCATGGTAGTCTGGTCGGATAAAAAGCGACAGCAGTCTGTTAAAGAGAATGTGGATAAAATAGTTTCAGCTTTTAGCTGAAATAATTAGTATTTAAAATGTGCAACCAGCCAGGTAAAGGAAGAATCCGGAATTAAGTTATGCGCGGTTATGCTTGACAATAATGGCTGTAATTGTTAGTATTTTAGTAATCTAATAATGCGTAATGCGGGCAGTGATGAAAAAAAGTAGCCGGGGTAACCCTGAACAGCGAGCCGGTGATGGTGCAAGACCGGCAGGGCATACGGTGAATGGCGTTTCTGAGCCCCGGTTTATTGAGTGGATTCTGTTAAACAGAATCAAGTAGGGTGGAACCGCGGGAAAGATCCCGTCCCTATGGCATTAAAAGCCAGGGACGGTTTTTTTATAAAGGGGGAGTTTAAATGAATTTGCAAGCAATAATAATTAAACTTCAGGAATACTGGGCTTCCCGGGGATGCCTGATCTGGCAGCCATATGATGTTGAAAAAGGAGCCGGAACTATGAATCCGGCAACTTTTTTAAAATCAATGGGGCCGGAACCATGGTCTGTTGCTTATGTTGAACCATCACGCCGGCCTGCTGATGGGCGTTACGGTGAAAACCCCAACCGACTTTATCAGCATCTTCAGTACCAGGTGATATTAAAGCCGGCACCGGCTGATATTCAGCAGCAATATCTTGATAGTTTGGCCTACCTTGGTGTCAACCCGTTGGAACATGATATCCGGTTTGTTGAAGATAACTGGGAAGCTCCAACACTTGGTGCCTGGGGCCTGGGCTGGGAAATATGGCTTGACGGAATGGAAATCACTCAGTTCACCTATTTTCAACAGGTTGGAGGTTTTGATGTAGAGCAGGTTCCGGTAGAGCTAACCTATGGATTGGAAAGAATTGCCATGTATATCCAGGATTGTGATAATGTTTTTGATTTAAAATGGACTGACAAAATTACTTACGGTGAAGTTTTCCAGAGGGTTGAGTGGGAACAATCCAGTTACAGCTTTGATTATGCTGATCTGGATCTGCTTTTTCAGCTATTCAGCAGTTATGAAGCTGAAGCTAAGCGCCTGCTTGAACATAATCTTGTTTACCCGGCATATGACTACATTTTAAAGTGTTCACATACATTTAATAATCTTGATGCCAGAGGGGCAATCAGTGTTACGGAAAGAGCTGCCTATATCGGAAGAGTGCGTACATTGGCCAGACTCTGTGCCGAATGCTATATCAAGCAGAGAGATGATGCCGGTTACCCGCTGTTGAAGGAAGGGGTGAAGTGATAATGGTTGCTCATGACTTTTTATTGGAAATTGGTTGTGAAGAAATTCCTTCCCGGTTTATACCAGGTGCCATGGAGCAGTTAAAAAAAGCAGCCGCCACAATGCTGGCCGAAGTCCGTCTCGGGCATGGGAAAATAGAAAGCTGGGCTACTCCACGGCGTCTGGTGCTGCTGATAAAAAATTTGGACGCTGAGCAGCTTGATCTGGTTGAGCAGGTTAAAGGGCCGCCGGTAAACCGGGCTTATGATGAGCAGGGTAACCCAACCAGGGCACTGGAAGGCTTTATGAAGAGCCAGGCTGTAAACCTTTCTGAACTTAAGCAGGAAACAATAAAAGAAGCGCAGTACATAGTAGTCAATAAAAAAATTATCGGGGAGCAAACAGATCAATTATTACCCCGCCTGCTTCCCGGATTGATCAGCAAATTATCATTTCCCCGACCCATGTACTGGAAGGCCAGGGAAACCCGGTTTGCCCGGCCAATTCGCTGGATAATGGCCCTCTATGATAATAAACCGGTTCATTTCAATTATGCAGAGATTGAATCGGGGTGTAATACTTACGGGCATAGATTCCTGGCCCCCGGACCCTTTGATGTAGAAAGTATTAAACACTATTTCAGCTGTCTTGAAGACAGTTATATTGTTTTGGATCAGGACAGGCGCCGTGAAATAATTCGGGAAGAGTTGATGCTGAAAGCAGCTGAAAAGGGTGGGGAAGCACTGATAGAGGAAGATCTCCTTGAAGAAGTTACTTATCTGGTAGAGTATCCTGTTGCTATTAGCGGTTCTTTCGACCCTGCCTTTCTTGATTTGCCACAGGAAGTGCCAATAACATCCATGCAGAATCACCAGCGTTATTTTCCTGTTGTTGAGAAAGAAAGTGGAAAATTAATGCCTCATTTTATCGGGATCAGTAATAACCGCTTTAATGAAAACATTAGAAAGGGTTATGCCAAAGTGCTCCAGGCCAGGCTTGCAGACGGGCGTTTTTTCTTTGATGAAGATCGAAAAGAGTCCCTCGATTATTATGTGTCCAGCCTGGAAAGTGTAATATTTTTAGAATCGCTTGGCAACCTGGATCAAAAGCGCAAGAGACTGATAGAGCTGACCCAAAGGTTGGGGCAGTCCATGGAACTGGATGAAGCGGTTGTAGCCGGAGCAAAAAGAGTTGCTCATCTTTGTAAAGCTGACCTGGTTACCAATATGGTAAAGGAATTTCCCAAGCTGCAGGGTGTAATGGGGCGGGAATACGCCAGGTTAAGCGGGGAAGAAGAACCGGTAGCCCTTGGCATATATGAGCATTACCTCCCCCGTTTCACCGGAGATATTTTACCGGACGGGCTTGAAGGTGCCCTTGTATCTTTGGCCGATCGTCTCGATACCCTGGCTGGCTGTTTTGCAGTTGGTATCCAGCCTACCGGGTCGCAGGATCCTTATGCACTGCGCCGCCAGGCCCAGGGAATTATCGCAATTCTGCTGGGACATGAAATTAATCTTTCACTGGAGTTCTGTGTAGATCAGGCCCTGGATGTATTATCGGCAGATTTGCATCTAGAGCAGGAAAAAAATAAAAAACTAAATTTATTATTACGCGATTTTTTGATCCAGCGAATTCGATTTGCCCTCCAGGAGAAAAAAGTGGAACATGATGTGATTGAGGCTGTGCTCGCGGTTCCCTTTGAAAGTGTTGCCGGTCTATTTAAAAAGGCTGTAGTCCTGGAAGAATTCTTACAGGGGCCTTTACTGGACGATGTTATTACTGCATATAACCGGGTGGCGAACCTGGCTAAAAATGCCGGCGGTACTGCTGTTGATAAATCTCTGTTCGAAGATGTTTCGGAAAAGGAACTTTTCAGAACTATGCAGGCTGTAGAAAATGCGCTAAAAGGAGTAGTAGAACCGGAGAAACGTCTTAAAAAACTTCAGCTTCTCAAACAACCTGTTGATCATTTCTTTGATAACGTTATGGTGATGGTTGATAAAGAATCCCTGCGTAATAACAGGCTCAGCCTGCTTGCTGCTGTAAAAGCAACTTTTAACCGCATGGCTGATTTTTCTAAACTGCAGGCTCCTTAAAGGAATAGAAAATTAGCAGGAAGAATACTGCCGGATAGAGTATATATTATTATCCGGCAGTATCTTTTTTATGCATAGAATATAAAGGAGATTTTATAATGGTTGAAGAGTCGAGCAGGCCTGTTGTTTATATTGTATCCGATTCAATTGGTGATACGGCTGAGTTTGTTGTTAAAGCTGTTGCTTCCCAGTTTGATTCAGTAAACGTAAAAATGAGAAGGGTGCCCTTTGTTGAAGATCACGAACAGATCAGGAGTGTGCTTAAAGAAGCTTCGGAATGTAACGCAATAATAGCATACACTCTTGTAGTTCCGGAGTTACGCCGTGCCATGGAAGAGGAAGCCGGTAAGTATACAGTGGCAACGGCAGATATTCTTGGTTCCCTGATGGAAGCCTTCGGCAAGGTTACCCGGAAGGAGCCTTTCCTGGAACCAGGTCGTGTTCGACGTTTGGATGAGCAATACTTTAAGCGGGTTGCTGCTGTTGAGTTTGCTGTTAAACATGATGATGGTAAAGATGCCCGTGGCTTACTCAAGGCGGAAGTGGTGCTAATTGGCATTTCAAGGACTTCCAAAACGCCTCTCAGTATGTACCTGGCACACCAGGGGATTATGGTGGCTAACCTGCCTCTGGTCCCTGAGGTGGAACTCCCCGAAGAACTTTTCTGGATTTCGCCGGAAAAAATAATCGGCCTGATTATTAACCCTGCCCAGTTGAGACAGATCAGGCAGGAACGTCTCAAAGCACTCGGGCTCGGAGATGATGCGGATTATGTTAATGTTGAACGGATTGAAGAAGAGCTGGCATATGCCAGACGAATCATGAAAAAATTAGGTTGCACAGTATTTGATGTTTCAAACAAGGCCGTTGAAGAGGTTGCTAACCGTATCTTACAAATTATTAAAGGAGGCCAGGTAAATTGAAACCAGGACATTATGTTTATCAATTTTCCCAGGGTGATCAATCTATGAAGAAACTACTCGGAGGGAAAGGAGCCAATTTAGCTGAAATGGCCCGCATTGGGTTGCCCGTCCCCCCCGGGTTTATTGTAACAACTGAAGCATGTAATGAATATTTAAGCAGGGAAGACGGTATCTGGCAGGAACTTGAAAAAGAAATTCTCGCCAACCTGGCTTTACTGGAAAAGGATACAGAAAGAGTATTTGGCGGCACACCGTTGCTTTTACTGTCAGTCCGGTCTGGAGCAGTTATTTCCATGCCCGGAATGATGGATACTGTTCTCAATTTAGGAATGAACAGGGAGACACTGGAAACACTGGCATCCGAATCAGGAGATCGCCGTTTTGCTCTAGATTGCTACAGGCGGTTTATCCAGATGTTTGCCGATGTTGTATTAAATGTAGAGCACCATTTATTTGAAAATATATTGACCGAAGCCAGGCAGTTTAAAAAGGTGCGAACAGATGCTGAACTGCAAGAAAGTGATCTGGAAAAAATAATCGAGAATTTTCTACAACTTGTCAGGAAACAAACCGGTATTGATTTCCCTACTGAACCCAGAGAACAACTCCTAATGGCCGTAGAAGCTGTTTTTAAGTCATGGAATACCAACCGGGCAGTAGTTTACCGCAGGGCTAACCGCATACCTGATAACCTGGGGACAGCGGTTAATATCCAAACCATGGTTTTTGGCAACCTGGGCGATGATAGTGGGACCGGGGTAGCATTTACAAGGAATCCATCAACAGGCGAGCCGGGTCTTTATGGAGAATATTTATTTAATGCCCAGGGGGAAGATGTGGTAGCCGGTATACGTACACCGCATCCAATTAAAGACTTGCAAAGTGATATGCCGGAGGTTTACCAGGAATTTCATAGGATTTGCAACAAGCTGGAAGACCACTACCGGGATATGCAGGATATTGAATTTACAATAGAAAAAGGCAGGCTTTTTATGCTCCAGACCCGAACTGGAAAACGCACAGCGCCTGCCGCGGTGCGTATTGCTGTCGACATGGTCGAGGAAGGTCTAATCAATAAAACTGATGCCCTGCGTCGTGTTGATCCTGAACAACTTGAGCAACTGCTGCACAGGCGTGTTGATCCCAATGCAGAATTGAAATATGTAGCCCGGGGGCTGCCTGCTTCACCCGGAGCTGCATGCGGCAAGGCTGTATTTGATGCAGACAAGGCCCAGGATATGGCCCAGGACGGAGAAAAAGTTCTATTAGTACGCCCCGAGACAACACCGGATGATATTCACGGTATAATTGCCGCCCAGGGTATTTTGACCAGCAGAGGAGGAATGACCAGCCATGCAGCAGTCGTAGCCCGGGGTATGGGAAAACCATGTGTCTCCGGTTGCGAAGAATTACAGATTGACCTGGCCCGGGGGTGCTTTGCTATTAAAGGTGAGCAGTATGAAGAGGGAGTAGTAATGTCAATTGACGGCACCTCTGGCAAGGTTTTTATCGGTGAAGTACCGATGATTGAACCCGAGCTGACACAAGAATTTAAAAAACTAATTGGTTGGGCTGACGAAGTGCGTCGGCTGAAGGTGCGAGCTAATGCTGATAATCCCGAAGATGCCCGAAAGGCGATTGAACTTGGTGCCCAGGGCATAGGTCTTTGTCGGACAGAGCATATGTTCATGGCTGCAGAACGCATCCCGGTAGTCCAAAAAATGATTTTAGCCTCAAACCTTGAAGAAAGAAATGCTGCCCTGGAAGATTTGTTACCGATGCAGCAGAGTGATTTTAAAGGTATATTTAAAGAAATGGCCGGTTTTCCGGTAACCATACGTTTGCTCGATCCACCGCTGCATGAATTTTTGCCTGATCGGGAAGAGCTGTTGTTGGAAGTGGCCCGGATGCGCTGGGAAGGCTCAAGTGATGTTTTAATTAAAGAGAAAGAAATTATGTTGCAAAAGGTACAGTCATTATCTGAATTTAATCCCATGCTCGGTCACAGGGGGTGTCGCCTCGGTTTGGTTTATCCCGAAATATACCAAATGCAGGTCAGGGCAATATTTCTTGCCCTTTTTGACCTGCTTGACCAGGGCTTACAGGAAGATATGCTTAAGCCTGAGATAATGATCCCGCTGGTGGGCCACCGGGAAGAGATGATCAGGATGAAAGAGCTTGTTGATCAAACGGCATCTTTAATATTTAATGAAAAAGGAAAAGAAATTCCTTACCTGGTAGGAACAATGATTGAACTTCCCAGGGCCTGCATGATTGCCGATCAGCTTGCTGAATCAGCATCTTTCTTTTCTTTCGGTACAAATGACCTGACCCAGACTACACTTGGTTACAGCAGGGATGATTCAGAAGGAAAGTTTCTTCCCTTTTACCTGAAACACAAGATTCTGCCGGCAAATCCATTTGCCGAATTTGACCGCGAAGGGGTGGGTGCCCTGGTTGAAATAGCTATAGGTAAAGGTCGTTCTGCCAGGGATAACCTGAAAGTAGGTGTCTGTGGTGAGCACGGGGGAGATCCAGCTTCAATAGAATTCTTTCATTTGCTAGGTCTCGATTATGTTAGCTGTTCACCATACCGGTTGCCAATAGCCCGTTTGGCTGCAGCCAGGGCTGCCTTATAAAATGGAAAAATAAGAAGATTCAATCTTGTATTTGTCAATTCAGATAAACAGGAGAAAGTGTTTTTTTGGCGAATAGTTAATGAGTTAAAATAGTCGCAAGGAGTGATCTAATTGTCCCAACATGGCAAACATGGTTTGGTTTTGGAAAATATTTACCCCCCCTGTCAGTCAGCCTGCCCGTTGCACCAAGGTTGCCGCGATTACCTACTGGCTATAGCTACCGGTGATTTTGACGGTGCGCTGTCTGTGATCAAAGAAACAAATCCGCTCCCCTTCGTGTGCGGAACGATTTGTGCACATCACTGCGAAGATGAATGTCGTCGTAATGATGTTGACAAACCGCCATCTATTAGGGCCCTGAAACGTTTTGCTGTTGAATATGGAAAAGCCGGGATTAAACCGCCGGCAGATGGCCCAAAAGTTAAGGGAAAAGTAGCAATTATCGGTGCTGGGCCAGCCGGTCTTACTGCTGCATTTGACCTGGCCCGGATGGGAGCCGATGTTACCATCTATGATCGGGAAAATGCCGCTGGTGGAGCTGTCCGTCATTATATTCCACTATACAGGTTGCCCGATGAAGCTGTGGATAAAGATATTGAAGAAATTGCAGAACAAGGTGTTAAGTTTGAATACGGAGTGGAACTTGGCAAGGATATTACAATTGAAAAACTGGAGCAGGAAGGTAATCAGGCTATCCTTTTGGCCATGGGATTACCGGTTAGCCGCGGTCTTAACATTCCCGGGGTGGATGGAGATGGTATTTTAAATGCCCTGCCTTTTTTACAAGCTGTTAAAAGGGAAGGGTTTAAATTCGAAGGCAGTCCGAACGTTATCGTTATTGGTGGAGGAAATGTAGCTATGGATGTGGCTCGCTCAGCAGTAAGGGCAGGCGCAGGAAAAGTAAAGCTTGTCTGCCTGGAATGTGCTGAAGAGATGCCTGCCTTTGAATGGGAAATTGAAGAAGCCAGGGAGGAAGGGGTGGAAATAAACCCCTCCTGGGGGCCTAAAGCTGTAGTAAGAGAAAACGGTAAAGTTACGGGGCTTGAACTTGTCGAATGTACCTGTGTCTTTGATCCTGATGGCCGTTTTAACCCAACTATGAACGAGGAATGCAAAGAAGTGTTATCTGGTGATATTATCATCTTTGCTATCGGACAGGGCGGTGATCCTGAGCCGGTTCGTGGGGAAATAGATATTGACGAACGCGGCCGGGTTGCCTATAACAGCCGTTCGATGACTACCAGTCGCAAGGGTGTTTTTGGCTGTGGCGAAATGATGATGGGGCCTGGTACAGCTGTTCAGGCAATGGCAAATGGACGCCAGGCTGCCGAAGCCGTGGCAGCTTACCTGGATGGCAAACCTTTTGATACGGCAAATCTTGAAGAAGTGGCCGAGTTGGAAAAACTTGATCCGAAAGTGGCCGGGGAGATAGATAAGGTAGCCAGGCTTGATATTCCCATGATGACTCCTGAAGAACGAGTCCGCCATTTCAAGCAGGCTGAACTTGGCTATGATGTTGAAACGGCTATTCGCGAGGCAAGACGTTGTTTAACCTGTGCAGCTGGTGCTTGTCAGGACGAGGATTTATGTGTTCACTGTCTTACCTGTGTACGTATTTGTCCTTACGATGTTCCAGTTGTTAATGAAGAGGGCAAGGTTACTATTCGTAATGATCAGTGCCAGGCCTGTGGGTTGTGCCTTAGCGCCTGTCCTGTTTATGCAATTAAATTCAGGGAGCCTTATGTGGAGAACGCGGTCAATTCTATTGAACCCGCAGTGCAAAAAGCTCTGGAAAAACGCAACGGAAAGCCGGCTATGCTGGCTATTACATGTGCATACGGTGCATTTGCAATGCCTGATTTTGTGAACAGGGAACATCAAAATGTAGAAGTAGTTCGCTATCCCTGTGTCGGCAAACTTGATTCTGTTGATTTACTAAAAGCATTTGAAATGGGCATAGACGGAGTAGTCGTTGTCGGGTGTGCAGATAGTGAAAAATTCAACTGCCAGTATAAAGATGTCGGTTATTGGGCCCAGAAGAGAGTTGAACATACCTGTGATCTGCTGGAAGCTCTTGGGATGGAGAAAGAGCGGGTTGCTTATACCGAGTTGGCCGGTGAGAACATTGCTGATTTCGACAAACTGATTGAAGAGGTGGCTGGCAAGATCAAGTAGTCATGTAGTAGAATTTTAAAAAACCAGGTTTTCCCCCGGCAGATAATTTTGTCGGGGGAAATGTTTTCTTACTCTTGATTGTATAATCTGATTAGTTGACCTGAAGTAAAGTACAGGCAGGAATGTGAGTTGGGATGTCGAATTAGCAATAAACAGGTTAATCATCCTTCTTATGAGGAGATTTATTTAAGGTTTTTACCTCTTCTACAGGAATGTTGGGAATCACCTCGTCTCTTCTGGAGATGGGGTTTTGTTATCTATACGGGAGCAGGTGTATTTGATGGCTGTCAGGGGAATACCGGAAGAAATAATAGATGATATCAGACAGAGTACCGATCTGGTTGCCCTGACCGGTGAATACATCAAGCTGGAGCGCAGAGGTAAAAATATGGTTGGGCTCTGTCCGTTTCATAATGAAAAAACTCCTTCCTTCACTGTTTCCCCTGAGAAACAGCTATTTCACTGTTTCGGCTGCGGTGCATCAGGAAATGCATTCAGCCTGATCATGCAGCTGGAAAAACTGACTTTTCCGGAAGCAGTCCGGTACTTGTCAAAAAGGGCCGGGATAAATATTCCGGAGCAGCGTTCATTAACACCGGAGCAGGAAAGTATAAAAGAAAAAATTTACAAGGTAAATATGCTTGCAGCCCGGTTTTATGCTTACCAACTCAGCAATAGCAGTAAGGGAAAACAGGCTCTTGATTATTTAACTAGAAGGGGTATTTCTGAAGAATCAATAGAAAATTTTATGCTGGGCTATGCCGGAGAAGAGTGGACTGGTTTCTTTAACTTTGCCAGGAAAAAAGGAGTGCCTGACGATTTGGTGATAAAAGCTGGGCTTGTTTCTCCGGGACGTGAAAAGGGCCATTATGATCGTTTCCGCAACAGGATTATATTTCCAATATTTAACATGGTCGGGAGAATTGCCGGTTTTGGCGGCAGGGTATTACAGGAGGGTGATAAGACGGGTCCGAAGTATCTTAATTCACCTGAGACAGTTGTTTTTAACAAGGGAGCCCTGCTTTATGGTTTAAACTTTGCCCGCATGGAAATAAGGAATCAAAAAAAAGCCTTAGTAATGGAAGGTTATACCGATGTAATTACATCATACCAGGCGGGAATAAAAAATGTTGTTGCTTCCCTGGGAACTGCCCTTACTGTTGAACAGTGCCGCTTGCTTCGTGGTCAGGCAGAAACGGTAATTACAGCCTATGATGCCGACAGCGCCGGAGAAGCCGCTACGTGGCGCGGGCTATCTCTATTACAGTCCACCGGTTGTTTGGTCCAGGTAGCAGAGTTGCCATCAGGAGGAGATCCTGATTCATTCATTAAAAAAGAAGGTGCAGAAAAATTCAAAAAACTGCTGGAGCATGCTGTCCCCCTGATTGAATACAGGCTGCAGCGTTTAAAACAGAAGTATGATTTAAAAACTGAAGCGGGAAGGGTTAGGTACATAAATGAATTAATGCCTTTTCTTTTAACGGCAGTTAACCAGGTTGAACAGGATTATTATTTAAGGAAAGCGGCTGAGGAACTCGAAGTGGGAGAAGATGCCCTGCGCAGGGAACTAAAAAAGAGACGTCTGAAAAAAAGTCACGGAAATAAAGAAGGTAATAACGCTATATCGGTCGAAGTTACTTCAAGTGGAATTCGTTTGGCTGAAAAAATATTAATTTCTTTAATGGTTCAGAGCAAGGAAATTGCCGAAAAAGGGCGAAATCTTATAAGGCCGGAATATATCGATGATGAAAAGGTAAGATTGATTTTTAATAAAATATGGAACCTTTATGAGGCTGGAGAGGTCGTTAGTGCAGAAAAAATAATCAACAGCTTTGAAGATGACCAGACTTCCAGTGTTGTCGCAGAAGCAGTAACCAGCCCGGAGTTAGAGGATCTGTCGCCACAGGCAATAGAAAGTAATTTTCATGATAGTATCAATTCATTACACAGAAAATGGGTTGAAAAACAGCTTCGCAAGTTGCAAAAGGAAAGAGAAGCGTTAGAAGCACAGGGTCTGAATGAAGAGGCAAATGAATTGTTTCGCCAGGAAAGTGAGCTGACCCTGGAGAAAACAGGCAGCCCTCACCGTTCGGTGAAAGGAGGGGATTTCAATGGCTAAGGACACAGAAAAAACAATATCACTTGAAGATGCCCAGAACGAGCTTTTTGAACGGGGTAAAAGCAAGGGTTCATTAGCTTACAAGGAAATCATTGAAACCCTGCAGCCATATGAACTTTCAGTTGAAGCACTGGATAATTTCTATGATCGTCTTGCCCAGTATGGAGTTGACATTATTGATGATCCGTCAACAGATTTACGTGATAATACTGCAGACAGTGATAATGAGGATGAGGCAAAGCCTGAAACCAGCGATATTTCCACCGTCCCGGAAGGGGTAACGGTAAACGATCCTGTCCGTATGTATCTGAAGGAAATCGGTAAAATACCTCTTTTGACTTCGGAGGAAGAAATTGAGTTGGCCCAGGCTATTGAACAAAACAATGATGAAGCGCGAAGACGTTTGGCTGAAGCAAATCTGCGCCTGGTGGTCAGTATAGCCAAAAAATATGTCGGGCGGGGGATGCTTTTCCTGGATTTGATTCAGGAGGGTAACTTGGGCTTAATCAAGGCAGTTGAAAAATTTGATTACAGAAAAGGATACAAATTCAGCACTTATGCTACGTGGTGGATCAGGCAGGCAATAACACGAGCCATAGCAGATCAGGCAAGAACTATCCGTATTCCGGTTCATATGGTAGAAACGATCAATAAGTTAATCCGCATTCAGCGCCAGCTTGTTCAGGAACTGGGCCGCGAGCCGCTTCCAGAGGAAATTGCCCAGGAAATGAATATTAGTGAAGATAGGGTTAGGGAGATTCTCAAGATAGCCCAGGAGCCAGTATCATTGGAAACACCAATCGGTGAAGAAGATGATAGTCATCTTGGCGATTTCATTGAAGATCATGAAGCACAAGCCCCAGCTGATGCGGCGGCATTCGAGCTTTTAAAAGAACAGTTGGAAGATGTTCTTGATACTCTTTCAGCAAGGGAAGAAAAAGTGCTCAGACTAAGGTTTGGGCTTGATGACGGGCGCTCGCGGACGCTGGAAGAAGTTGGCCAGTTTTTTGGTGTAACCAGGGAAAGAATACGGCAAATTGAAGCTAAGGCACTGCGTAAGCTTCGTCATCCTATGCGAAGCAAAAGACTGCGTGATTACCTCGAATAGTTTGCAAAGGCAATATTAACCATGGAAAGGAGCATTAATAAAATGCTCCTTTTTTCATTCAGCTGCATGATATTTCTTTAAAACAGCCCCCTGGGCAGCTGATCCTGCCAATTGCTGATAACGCGCCAGCAGACCCGGGGCAATATTCTTAACTGCAGGTGTAGGTTTGCGCCCGGCAAGAACCTGCTTTTTTACCATTAGATCAATGCGCCTGGCAGGAATATCAATTTTGATTAAATCACCCTTTTCCACCAGGGCCAGTAAACCACCTGCTGAAGCTTCAGGTGAAACATGGCCAACACACATCCCCCTTGATGATCCGGAAAAGCGGCCATCGGTTACTACAGCTGCTCCACTATTCATACCGGAAAGCAGCGAGCTTAGCATGTGCATTTCCCGCATTCCCGGTCCCCCTGCCGGACCCTCATAGCGAACAACAACTATATCATTTTGTTTTAATTCTCCAGCCATTGCAGCCCTGACGGCATCCTCCATTGTATCGAAGGGGACAGCCGGTCCTTGCATTTTGTCAGGGAAGTCTTGCAATGCACCGGTTTTTATAACTGCACCTTCAGGAGCAAGATTACCATATAAAACAGCCAGACCTCCCCCGGCATGGAGGGGATTATCGAGCGGCCGGATAACTCTTCGATTTTCAACATTGAGCCGTTTACAGAGGTATGTTTCAATAGTATCACCAAGCTTACTGCAGCTGACAGTATTCACATCAAGGTCGAGCAAAGGGGTTAGTTCTTTTAAAAGCGCAGGAACGCCACCTTCATGGTAAAATTCAGTTAAAGGGTATTGGCCTCCGGGAAGAAGATTGCAAAGATGTGGCACTCGTGTCGAATGTTGATCGAAATCTGACAGGTCAAGTTTTATATCTGCTTCGCTAGCCAGGGCGAGGAGATGTAGAATACTGTTTGTTGAACCTCCCAACGCCATATCGGTAGTTATGGCGTTGAGCAAGGATGCTCTAGATATAATCTTTCTCGTACTGATATTACTCATTACCAGTTTAGTGGCTGCTTCACCGGAAGCTCGGGCTAGCCTGATTTTTTCCGCGCTTCTTGCAGGTGATGCTCCCATGCCTGGTAGAGTCATCCCCAGTGCTTCTGACAGGCATGACATTGTGTTGGCAGTGCCGAGCATAGAACAACTGCCAGCCCCGGGAATAGCCGCTTCTTCAATAGCTTCCAACTCGGATATGCTTATATTTCCGGATACTGTTGCTCCGGCCATCTCACGCATGCTGCTCAGGGTCAGGTTGTTATAAGTGCCGCAGCGCCCTGCTTCCATTGGCCCTGATGTTACCATGATTGCTGGAATGTCGAGGCGTAGGGCAGCCATTAACTGCCCTGGAACAATCTTGTCACAACCGCATAGCAGCACTAATCCGTCGAGGCAGTGGGATCGGGTCATTATTTCAATGGTATCGGCAATATTCTCCCGGCTTGGTAAGGAATAACTCATTCCGGTATGTCCCTGGGCCAGGCCGTCACAAACGGCACAGGTGTGAAATTCTCTCGGAACGCCTCCTCCGGCGTTGATCCCTTCACGGATAGCTGCAGCTAATTCATTGAGATGCATATGTCCCGGAACCAGGTCAGTCCAGGAATTAACAACCCCAATCAGAGGTTTCTCAAGGTCGGATCGGTTGAGTCCCAGACCGAACAGCAGTGCTCGATGAGCTGTTCTTTCCAGACCCTCAGTTATATTGCCATCTGGTTTTTCACTCATGGATAAATAATCAACCTCCTTGGGAATAGTAAAATATCATATTTTTAAGCTGCAACCCCTGGCAGCTGATTCCTGAACAGCAAGAGTGAGGGCGAGAGCATTCCTGCCCTGCCGGAGATCTAGTCGGGGTTGGCGTTTCTCAACAATAGCCTCCAGCATATCTTCAGTAGCAAGTTTGAAACTTATCTCCCAGGATGCCGGAATGTTTTCAAATGATGTTGTTATACCTTTTTTAAACAATTCAAGGGGAGGACGGTTCTGAAGACGTCCGGTGCAGCGATTCACAAAAATAATACCGGCTGTTCCGGTTATTTCCAGGCGGCTTTCATCAGCATAATGTTTTGTATCTATCTCCAGCTCTGGTGCCATAACTACATCCATAACTCCATAAGCTCTGCCCCGCCTGTATTTCCACATTATCATTGATGGAACGTTCACTTTTAATCCGCTTTCCGGTACGACTTCGCTGTAATCTGCCCAGGCAAATACCTGTTCAACTTCTCCCAGTAAGTATAGAATCAGGGAGAAGTTGTGGTAATTGTGATCAAACATGATTGGGCAGCCGCCCCCGGTTTGCGGGTCGAAACGCCACTGCCAGGCATCAAGCGGGATTTCCCAGGCATCGGGACTACAACCACAGCGCACTCTGAGGTTAACTGACAGTGGTTCACCGATTTCCCCGTTATCAATCATTTCCCTGGCTTTAACATATGGCGGATAGTAAACAAAATTTTCATAAACCCTGAATATAATATCAGAGGCATCCACTGCCTTTATAATTCGATCTGCTTCTTCCAGGTTTAAAGCCATCGGCTTCTGCAGTGAAACATGTTTTCCTGCTTTAGCGGCGGCAATGGCCATGTCGCAGTGTAAATGGTGGGGAGTAAGAATCTCAATCAGATCAACTTCAGGGTCGGTCAGAACATCTTCGTAACTATTGTATATTTTTTCTGCCTGCCATAAAGCAGCTTTGGCGGCTGCCTTATCATGATCGGGATCATATAGCCCGTAAATCTTTCCCTTACGATTGTCACGATATCCAAGGGCGTGCAGATCGGAGATTCGTCCGCAACCGGCGAAGACTGTTTTAATCATGGTTAGCCTCCCGATAATTATTGCCCGAGTTCTTCTTCGCTGCGGGCTTCGGTATATTCACTGCGAATATCTTTTAGGTATTCCGGCACAGGAACATCCCACCATCCTGTAGCTTTTCCTCCCGACCAGGGATACTGGCGGTTAACTATAATCTCCAACAGATATGGTTCGTCTAGAGACAGTGCTTTTGCCAGGGCCGGTGCAACCTCTCCCGGGTTTGATACTCTTGCTGATTTAACTCCAAATGCTTTTGCCAGTTCTTTGAAATCAGGGGTAACTACTTCGCCTGAGAGATTGCAGAATTCTGTGGCATACCGCCTTGCTTCCCCGTATACATCTTGCTGCAGATCGCGAATTGACAGGAATCCCCCGTTATTAAGTACGATTATGACAACCGGTATATTGTATTGAACCGCAGTGGCCAACTCCTGGCAGGTCATCAGGAAATCACCGTCACCAACAAGGGCAACCACAGCTTGCTCTGGCCTGGCCAGTTTAACTCCCAATGCGGCCGGGAGAGAGAAGCCCATGGTAGAAAATCCTCCGGTTGTTACCAGGGTCCCCGGTTCATAAAAGGGAAATTCCTGAAATACCTGGGCCTGGCTGTGACCTGATGATGTTACAAGATAACCGCTTCTTGGTAAAGCTGAGCGGATCTCCGTCAATGCACGGGAAACGGTAACAGGGCTGAGGTTGTCCCCCCTCAGGGCAGCTAATTCCTGTAACCAGCGGTTGCGTGTCTCTTTGATTTCCCTGGTGTATGCATCATTGCGATTTTCAGAAATGGTTTCTCCAAGTTCCTCGTTTATTGCAGCAAGGACAAGCTTTGCATCTCCGGTTAAACCGATCTCAACCGGATAGTTTTTTCCTATTTCTGCCGGATCAAGGTCCAGGTGGATTAATTTTGCCGGGGGTATATTAAAACTTGTCTTACGACGGTAAGAGGAGGTTGTTTCATCTGCAAACCGGCAGCCAGCTGCAAAAATTATATCTGCTTGCAAGGCCAGGGTATTTCCACTGCCCGTACCCTTGGACCCGGCGTGCCAGGCATAAAGGGGGTGGTCCTCTGGAAAGGCACTTTTACCAGCCATGGTGGTAATTACAGCAGCTCCTGTTCGCTCGGCAAGCCTGATCAGTTCAGAAGTGGCCCCTGAGCGGAGAACTCCTCCACCGGCCAGGATGAGCGGACGTTTTGCTTCAGCAAGCAGGCTGGCTGTTTTAGAAATATCGGCTGAGTCGGGACGACAGGATAACTTGGAGTAGTCAAACCTCAGGTTATCTCTATTGATCTCTGCGCTTTCTGCCTGTACATCCATGGGTAGGGCAATTGCCGCCGGGCCGGGTCTGCCATGCCGCATGGCCAGAAAAGAACGATTTAAGGCATGGGGCAGCTGCTCCACCCTTCCTGCCAGTTGGGAGTAGCGGGTAAGGGGGCGAAGGGCATTCAAAGAATCGGCAGCCCGATTGCGTTCTATCTCTTGCAAAACCCCTTTTCCGAACATATAAGTGTGGGTTTCACCGATTAAAGCTAACATGGCTGTTGAATCAACGTAAGATGTAGCCAATCCGATTGCCAGGTTTAAGGCTCCCGGACCAATGGAAGTAAAAACAGCAGCCGGTTTACCGGTTACACGGTAATACCCGTCTGCCATATGAGCTGCACTTTGCTCGTGCCTGACCTGATAAAGCGGCAGTTTGTCTCTCGATTCATAGAATGCATCGACCAGGGCGAGACAGCCGTGACCGGGAATACCTGCTATCCAAGGTATACCGTTATCGATCAAGGCCCTGGTTACAATTTGTCCTCCTGTTAAGCGCATTTTTTTAGATCCTCCTTAACCTCAGTTAACCAAATATTAACAACAAGTTTAATTTCGCTTTGTTTAAAGGAAATCCTGCCTGACTTTTAGAATTGTCTTAATAATCCAGTTATAGTAGAATTGATGGAGGCAGTGGAGAGCCAGTTGCAGATTAAGCAAGTTTTTGAATGTTGCAGGTTGGGTCAAACAGTAGAAATATTACCTGAAGAAAGCAGGTGTGCTGGTGGCTGAACAAGTAGAAAAAGTAAAACTGCATGGAGGAAAGCTCTCGTTTTGGACCAAGCTGGGCTTTGGTATATGCGATTTGGGTGGTAATCTGTTTTTTACAATGATGGGATTTTACCTGCTCTTTTTTATGACTGACGTGGTCGGCCTGGCAGCGGGATTGGCAGGTACAGCCCTAATGATTGGTAAAATATGGGATGCCGTAACTGACCCAACAATCGGCTACCTTTCCGACAGAACCAGGTCGCGCTGGGGAAGAAGAAGGCCTTACATGTTTATTGGTTCCTTTTTGTTGTTTGGTATGATGATTGTCATGTTTACAGATCCTTCCCTGGGAAGCCAGGGACAACTTTTTGCCTGGGCAGCTGTAATGTACTGCCTTCTCTGCACTGCATATACCCTGGTTAACATTCCTTATGGTGCACTTACGCCCGAATTGACGACGGACTACAATGAAAGAACTGTAGTCAATGCTTATCGTATGAGCAGCGCGGTGGTTGGAACTCTGGTGGGAGCCGGCCTGGTTCTGCCCATAGTCGGCCTGGCAGGTAGTGTGAAAGCAGGTTGGACACTGACAGGAGCAGTTATGGGAGCCATCATGATGATAACGGCCCTTATTACCGTTTTTTCAGTGCGTGAGCCAGTTCACGGCAATCTGCCGCCCCGGCAGAATATATTTAAATCTTATGCCCAGGTGCTTGGTATGAAAGCATTTCTTACCTGCCTGATTCCCTGGACCATGCATATTACCGGTGTCACTATAATCCAGGGGGCCCTGCTGTATTTTTATATCTATCTTTTTGGCAGTGAGAGTGGCTTTCAGCTGGCGCTGGTTGCCCTGCTGGTCAGTTCAATGATATTTATTCCGGTATGGACTGTTATTGCAGGAAAAATTGGTAAGAAGAAGAGCTATAACATAGGCATGTCGATCGTAGCCCTGGCTGTGATGATTCTTTTCTTTTTTGGGACCAGAGTAGCGATGGAAGTTACTTATTTTATTATGATTTTTGCCGGGTTTGGGTTTGCTACCCAATATGTTATGCCATATGCTATTGTCCCTGATGTGGTGGAATATGATTATGCCGAAAACGGTGTAAGAAGGGAAGGAGTATTTTACGGCCTATGGACTTTAACCAGTAAAATAGGTCAGGCTTTTGCCATAGCTTTAAGCGGATGGACCCTGAGTGCTTTTGGCTATGTTCCAGATGTTGTCCAGAGTGAGGTTTCACTGCTTGGGATCAGACTATTATGCGGCCCTATCCCCGCAGTCTTTTTTGTTATTGGTATTATTGTTCTATCTTTCTATCCCATTACCAGGGAAAAGTATGAAGAAATTCTGCAAAAGATAGCTCTTCGAGATGCAAAATAGCTTGACGAGAAATGCTTCATTGAGTATAATTACTAATGCTGGTGATGCTCCTCAGTAGCTCAATGGCAGAGCGACCGGCTGTTAACCGGTAGGTTGCAGGTTCGAGTCCTGCCTGGGGAGCCAGAAATAATAACGGTACTTCTTCTGGAAGTACCGTTTTTTATTCAATTCTGGGTTAAGTGCTAGGCCAGTCGTTTATCCCTGCGCCATTCACAGCGGTTTCGCTTAGAACAGAAATCACAGGGAGAAACAGCATCATTCAAATTTTTACCCCGGGGGATTACCAGGGATACAGATTTGCGGGGGATCATCAGAAAACTGGTTGTCAGCCTGACCCCGATTTTCGCCGCCGGCAAAACAGAGAATACCTGGCTTTGTTGTTCAATCGGCCAACCTTCCTGCCCGGGCTGGGCTCGCATACCGAGGTCCAGGTTTAGCTTATATGCTTCTGAACTGATTATATCTTCAATCGTCTGGCTAACTTTCCCAACGGCGGCAATACCGGCTCCATCGAGCGCCAGTGCCTTGACCGGGTTTTCTCCCATTATTTCTGCAACTCGCTCTTCAAGAGCTTCTCCTATGGTACAGATGGCAATATTCAGGTGTTCTGCTCCGGCCAAAGCCCGTGCAACGAGCGATCCTTCAAAGGAACCGCCCTCGAAATATATAGTTTTATGTTCAAATCCTGTAACCCTGGCTGCTGTGTATATAGCGGCTGGGTTGATAAGCGAATGAGCTTCTTCCAGGACTGATTCGGCCATTTCAACGAGACGTTTGGAAGCTCTGTCCGGTTCAATGCCCTGCCCTTTTAATACATCTTTATAAGTAAGTTTAATGTTGATATCGTTTACTTCTTTATACATTTGTTATGCCTCCTGTTGTTTAAACATAATATTATTTTATCCTCTTTTTAAAATCTTGACAACGATCTGCAGGGTATGTTACACTCATATAGCTGTAAGGGCAATCATTATTTATAGACATGATAATAGACGAGGGCCCATAGCTCAGCTGGAAGAGCTACCGGCTCATAACCGGTTGGTCCCAGGTTCGAGCCCTGGTGGGCCCACCATTCCCGGCCCCTTCGTCTAATCGGTTAGGACACCAGCCTTTCAAGCTGGCAGCAGGGGTTCGAATCCCCTAGGGGTCACCATTATTTGGGCGAATAGCTCAGCTGGGAGAGCACCTGCCTTACAAGCAGGGGGTCACAGGTTCAAGCCCTGTTTCGCCCACCAAAAAAAAGGCATCGATGAAACCGATGCCTTTTTGTATAACTAATGAAATAATGATACTTTGATAGTGGTGGACCTATTTACAAATAGTTTTTGTCGTGATATTATTCAAAAAGAATAAAGTCTCTACCGAAGTGGCGCCCCTTCCGAGAGGATGGTTAGCAAAGCTATGGGTCTTAAGCTCTAATGGGCAAAGATCTCCAGGCTGCCGAAGGGAGATATTTTTATTGCCCGACAATATTTTGTCTATGGGAGCAACATATACTTCTATGATCAAGAAACTGACTGGAATAATCTTAGTTTTAATCATAGCTGTTGTTCAAAATGGATCAGTTTTTGCCTCTGCAGGTCAGCATACTTCTTTTTTCCTTACTCCTGATGATATATTATATGATACAGTTCTGGCTATAGAAATGGCCCAGTACTCCCTTACAGAAAATCCCGGAGAGCGTTTAATGATCCTGGAAGAGTCAGCCGAGAAGTTAATCATGGCGATTGATAATACAGAAGATCCGGGAACTATCTCAATCCTGGTCGGGCAGTTACAGCGGGATGATAGTTTGTTATGGGATCTATGGGATGAGCTTGATGATAAACAGGGTGGAGAATTGGCCCCCCGCTTTATAGAACTGGCGGAAAAAAGGTTGCAGCGACTGGAAGTATTGATAGAAAATGAAAAAATACCATACAGGGCCAGGGAAAATATGAAAAAAGCATTTCTAAAACAACAGGAAAGTTTTAAGAAGCAAGAAAATGTTATTTTAATAGCTGAAAGCAGCAGAAACGATGAAGATGGTCCCGTGGATAATATGTTAGTTAAGCAGATAGAACCGAACGATACGATGCCGGGTCAGAGTGGTTCAGCCCCGGGCCAGAGTGGTTCAACGCCGTCACAATCTTCTTCAGCTCCGGGTCAATCCGGTTCAGCCCCGGGTCAGAGTGGTTCAGCGCCGTCGCAATCTTCTTCAGCCCCGGGTCAGAGTGGTTCAGCCCCGGGCCAGAGTGGTTCAACGCCGTCACAATCTTCTTCAGCTCCGGGTCAATCCGGTTCAGCCCCGGGTCAGAGTGGTTCAGCCCCGGGTCAATCCGGTTCAGCCCCTGGTCATTAAGTATGAAATGGCTTTTTATCATAAATAAATTATTAAAAATGATCTGTTTAGTGGTTCTTTGTCTCGTATTAACTACCTTACTGAGTTCCTGCGGTAATGACCAAACAGTATTGCAGGAGGGTTGGGATCCAAAAGAGCCGGATTATAAAAACAGGTTTTCTTTTGATTCTGAAAGAAAGTGGTTGCTTGTCCGGGATTCATACAGGGAAGGAGTTGTTTTACTTGAATATGAATTGCTTGAACCGGATAATCCCCTGAGATTAATTGTAACCATTCTACCGGTTTCATTTTCGAATGATGCTTTGATTGCTGAAATGCGGCGCATGCTGGAATTGAGTCTGCATAATCACACTCATGTTAGCCAAATGGAAAAAAAATATATTTCAGAGCACCTTGTTTTCTCCCTGGCCGCTGAAGCCGGTTTAGATAATAACATTTACGCCTGTTCGTCAGGTTTTAACTATAAGGGGCGAGCTTACATGATGACAATCCTTGCTACAGGGGAAACTAAAATACAAGCCAATGAAGAAATGGAACAAATAATAAGCTCGTTTAAGCTGAATTGAATTTTGATGGCATCATCCGACATAAATAAACAGCTGAAAAAAATAGATGCATCAATAAACCCAGGGTCTTTTTGTCAGGAACCCTTTTTTAATTCTATCGGATTACCTTTATCAATTCCGGGTTTTAAAATGCAGTAATGGAATTACAATGAACAGTTCAGGTGAATGCTATGAAAAGCCGTTTCTTTTTCCCGCTCCTGATAGGAATTTTTATCGTCGGTTCATTAGCTTTTGGGCTGTACATTTTCGGGGAAATGACTAAAACCCGTCTTTCTGCCACAGAGCGTATTAAGCTTGAGGAAATTGATGAAATTATATTAACAGGTGATTATTCATTCCCCCCGTTATCGTTTACTAACATTGAGGGACAGTACAGCGGTTATGAGGCTGATCTGGTTGCTGCCTTGGAAATAAACCTTGGAGTTCCCTTCACTTATCACCAGGTTGTGTGGAGTGAAGCGGTTGATAGTCTTGAAAGAGGGGAAATAACAGCAATAACTGGTATGCGTGTAACGGAAGAAAGGGCAAAAAGGTATCACTTTACAGATCCATATTGGGAAACTTCATATAGCATGGTTTTTAATACCGGGTTGGATTATGATGAAATACAAAACAGGGATTTTGTTAAGGTTGCAATTCAAAATCGTTCCGCAACATACGATTATTATTTAGAGAACTACTACAATGATAACGTTCAATTTATTTTGATCAACCAGCCGGCAGAGGCAGTGCAGCTGCTGACCAATAACAGGGTTGATATTTGGTTTGAAAATTACCAGGTAGCCCGCTATGAGCTTTTAAGAGCAGGTATGCTTGACCAGGTTGATTTTTACATAGTTCCCGAAAGCGTTGGTCGCTATTCTCTGGCATTTGGTTCCGACTATGCTTACCTAGTGCCTGTATTCAATAAAGCGCTGCTCAGTTTAGAAAAAGACAATGTTTTGACTGAACTTGATCGTAAATGGTTTGGGCTGACCGATCTGCGTTCTTCTTCTGCCTGGCCGCTGGCTTTTCCCACTATATTCTACATTGTTTTTTCTTTATTCATTGGCATTCTTGTCTGGAATAGGCTATTGCAGCTAAATGTTAATAGTAAAACAGAACAGTTGAGTCGTAGCGAAAAGAAATTTAAAGCTTCTTTTGAAGGAACTCACGATGCTATATATATAATGGATGGTAAAAATAAAATTATTGAGTGTAACCAGAATGCCTGTGAACTTTTTGGCTATCACAGGGATGAATTAATCGGCATTAGCCCCAATATTCTCTATCCTGGTAAGCAGGGTGACGACAGTGATTCCTATCAGCTTTTAAGGGAAGTAATTGGTTCAGTTGTAAGCAGTGGCAATATGATCAAGGTAGAAATGCTGCACCGGCGAAAAGACGGTTCATCTTTCTTGGGTGAAGCAGCTCTCAGATCTTATACCCTCGGCGAAGAGATGGTTGTTCAGGCTAATATTACTGATATCACTGAACATAAAACAATTTTATCCCAGCTTGAATTCCTCAGCTTACATGATCAACTGACCGGTCTTTATAATCGTAATTTTTTTGAAATGGAGCTGAACAGGCTCAGAGAATCAAATGCCTATCCCATAACCCTGATCTCGTGCGATATTGATGGGCTAAAGCTGATTAATGATTCCATGGGGCATGAAGTGGGTGATCAACTGTTAAAAGCCTGCTCAATGTTGCTGGCTCAATCGCTGAGAAGTTCGGATAAGCTGGCCAGGGTTGGCGGAGATGAGTTCTGTATTATCATGCCGGAAACGAACAAAAGTGACGCCGAGGAAATAGCGAGAAGAATTAGGTCTAATATCGCTGAATATAATAAAAAACAGCCAGACCTTCCCCTCGGCCTTTCGCTGGGGCTAGCAACAGCTACTCACAGGGAGATGCTGTTTAAAGATCTGTTCAAGCAAGCTGACGATCATATGTATAGGGATAAACTTCACCGCAGTTCCAGCATCAGAAACAGAGTAGTGCAAAGCCTCCTGGCTGCCCTGGCTGAAAGGGATAACCTGACCGGGGGGCATGCTGAGCGGTTGGAAGAGTACTGCCTGGCCATAGGAGAAAAAATAAACCTTGACTCCCGACAGCTGGCTGATCTGGTTTTACTGGCTAAAGTCCACGATCTCGGAAAAGTGGGTATCCCGGATAAAATATTAAACAAGAAAGGCCCACTTACCCCGGATGAATGGAGAACAATGGAGGAGCATTCAGAAAAAGGTTTTCGTATAGCACTTTCTTCTCCTGACCTGTCAGGTATAGCTGAGCTGATTCTCAAGCATCATGAGCACTGGGATGGTAATGGTTACCCTCTTGGTTTGAAAGGCGATGAAATACCGGTAGAATGCCGTGTACTGTCAATTGTAGATGCTTATGATGCCATGACCAACAAACGCCCTTACGCCCCTGTAAAAAGCCCTGAAGAAGCGCTTGATGAAATAAGCAAGGGAGCGGGAAGTCAATTTGATCCAAAAATTGCAGAAGTGTTTATTAGCCTGGTTAGCAGGGCATAGTTGTTTTTTTGCAAATTATTAACTAAATTTTTAAAATGCTTTAATATAGAAAAAATACATGCTAAAATTAATAATGTGTTTGTTTTTGAAGCAAGTAGGAATCGATCGGTTGCTCTTTAAAGACTTAAATATAATAAACGGGGGTGGCTTTATTGGCATTGGCAAAGATAGTGGTGGCGCTAGGTGGTAATGCCCTTCAGAGAAAAGGAACACTGGCAACTGCTGAAGCCCAGCTGGCAGTAGTTAAAGAAACTGTTGAATATATTGCTGAAATGAGTTGTCGTGATTATGAACTGGCAATAGTTCATGGTAATGGTCCGCAGGTCGGGAATATTGTCCTTGCCAGTGAAACTGCTGCAGAAGTTGTTCCGCCGATGCCGTTTGATGTCTGCGGGGCTATGAGCCAGGGTTATATCGGGTATCATATTCAGCAAGCACTGCGTTTTGCCCTGCAGAAGCGTTCGAGAAATCTTCCGGTAGCTACCATAATAACCCAGGTTATTGTTGACAGGGATGATCCCGCCTTCAATAATCCAACCAAACCGATCGGCCCATTTTACAGTGAGGAAGAAGCATTAAAAATAGCTGATGAAAAGGGTTACACTGTTAAAGAGGATTCAGGAAGGGGCTGGCGGCGAGTTGTTGCTTCCCCGGTACCCAGGCGTATTGTCGAGTTTTCCTGCCTAAGGGAGTTGTGGGATACAACAATTGTAATAACAGCCGGAGGCGGAGGTATTCCTGTTATAGAACATGAGGACGGCTCCCTTGAAGGTGTTGCAGCGGTGATAGACAAAGATCTGGCTGCCTCAAGGCTTGCTGATGATATTGATGCAGATATTCTGATGATCCTGACTGAAGTTGAAAAGGTTTCATTAAATTTCAATAAGCCTAACCAAGTCGATTTAGGGCAGGTAACTGTAGAAGAGGCAGAGCAATATATAAAAGAAGGTCATTTTGCCCCGGGTAGTATGCTCCCGAAAGTCCAGGCTGCAGTTGGTTTTGTAAAGGAAAATCCCGGGAAGAAAGCGATTATAACCTCTCTGTTTAAAGCACTTGATGCGCTTGATGGTAAGACAGGAACCGTTATAATTGAGCAATAAAATAAGCAAATAAGTTTGCTGGAGGGTGTTTATTCCTGATTAGCAGATGGTAAGAGAATAATACAGGTGTTTGTATATTTTGTACTATGAAGGGAGCCTTGTGAATGAAAGGTTTTTACGGAAAAATCCTTGAAATAGATCTTACAGAAGGTAGCTGCCGGACCACTGAAATCTCCGAGGAAGACTATCGCTTATTCCTGGGAGGAAGTGGTCTTGCCGCTAAGCTATACGATAAACGTGGCTACAGCAGGATCGAATCGTTATCGGAAGAGGATCCGCTGATTGTAATGACAGGTATTCTAACCGGTTATAATCTTCCCACAGCCTGTAAAGCGGCCTTTTGCGGCAAATCACCTTCAACTGGAATCTGGGCGGAAGCTGTTGTCGGTGGATACTGGCCGGCTGCCCTGAAAACCAGTGGATATGACGGGCTGGTGATAACTGGAAAATCAGGAAAGCCGGTATATCTGCATCTCGAAGAGGGCCGCTGTTCTATTGAAGATGCATCTTCAATGTGGGGCCAGGATGTCTATGCGACGGTGGATAATCTGCAAAACACTCACGGGGATAAAGTAAGGGTTGCAGCAATCGGGCCGGCCGGAGAAAATCAGGTGTTAATATCGGCAATCATGATTGACGGACATAATGCCAGGGCGGCCGGCCGATGTGGCATGGGAGCCCTGATGGGATCAAAAAATTTGAAAGCGATTGTAGTGGGTAAAAGCAACCTGATGCCGCCACTGCACAATCAGAACAAGGTGGCAGAGACCAGGAAGAAAATCTTACCCGGCATTCGGGAAAAGGCTAAGGGTTTGAGTGATTTTGGGACAGCCGGAGGTGTGCCGGTTGTAGAAAAATTAGGTGATCTTCCCATACGTAACTGGACGGGAGGTAGCTGGAGCGATGGAGCAGCCAAGGTATCGGGTCAGGCAATGGCAGATAAATATTTTATCAAACACTATGCCTGTTATGCCTGTCCAATCCGTTGCGGCAAAGAGATGGAGGTGCCTCTAGGTGAATACAGGGGAACTGTATCACACGGGCCCGAATATGAAACAATTGCCGGATTTGGCGCCATGTGCCTCAACGATGATCCGGCTTATATTATTGCTGCAAATGATTTATGCAACAGGCTTGGTATCGATACAATATCTGGCTCCGCTGTTATCGCTTTTGCAATGGAGTTGAACGAGCATGGGCTTATTCCTGATCCACTAAAGGACGAATTAAATCTTGAATGGGGCAGCGGTGAAGCCATACTGACCCTGCTTCGACAGATCGCCAACCGGGATGGGCTGGGGGAATACCTGGGTAGGGGAGTTAAAAAAGCTGCCAGGGAGTTTGGCCCTCTCGCAGTTGAGTTTGCTGTTGAAAGCAAAGGCCTGGAATTTGCTTTCCATGATCCCCGTGCTTTTACCAGTATGGCTGTTGTCTATGCCACAGGAGCCAGGGGAGCCTGTCATCTGGAAGGGCTGACCTATTTTAATGAGAACAAGGCTTTTCCGGCTTCACTGGTTGGGTTACAGGACAACTATGATCCTCATGGTATCGAAGGTAAAGCTCTGCTGGCAAGAACCATGCAAGATTACATGGTTTTGTTCAATGCCCTCGGACTATGTAAATTTTTAATCCGTGGACATGTCCGGCCTGCTGATATTGCTGAATGGGTGTCAGCAATAACCGGTTGGAATTTTGATGAGAAGGAGATGTTAATTGCCGGAGAAAGAATTTTTAATCTTAAGCGTAAAATTAATACCGGCCTGGGTGTAAGCAGAAAAGATGATACTCTGCCTCCACGCCTGCTGGTACATGATCGGGAAGATGGAGCTGCGGCAGGCAGTTTGCCGCACCTGGGTAAAATGCTGCACGAATACTATAAGATTCGCGGATGGAGTAATGAAGGTGTTCCTGAGGAAGAAACCCTGGATCGCCTGGGATTACTCTAAAAATCAGGATACCTGGGTAATACAGTATTTGGATTATGGCAGGTAAGAAATAACAGTAACAGATGAATTCTTTCTGGAGGTGCTAAGATTGTCAGCTATTGGAGAACTGGAAAGAAAGTATGTTTTAAGATCCTGGGCAGTTCAGGGTAAAAACACCTACGAGGAAATAGTTAAAGCCAGTGGGTGTTGGTTCTGGAATAGTGAAGGGAAAAAGTATCTTGATTTTTCTTCCCAGTTGATCAATATCAATATTGGTCACCAGCATCCGAAAATTATTGAAGCTATAAAAGAACAGGCGGAGAAGTTATGTTATATAACTCCCTCCTATGCCAGTGAACCCAGGGCAAAGCTGGCAGAACAGGTTGCCAGGCACACCCCGGGTGATTTGGTGAAAACACTATTTACCCTGGGTGGAGCAGAGGCAAATGATAATGCTATAAAAATTGCCCGTGCTTTTACAGGGCGTTTTAAGATTATATCGCGCTATCGCTCATATCACGGAGCAACATTTGGAGCAATATCACTAACCGGTGATCCCCGCCGGCCACCTGTTGAACCGGGCATTCCCGGGGTGGTTCGTGTATTTGAACCTTACTGTTACCGCTGCAGTTTTGGTAAGAGGTACCCTGGCTGCGGTTTGGAATGCGCTGAGCATGTGCGTGAAGTAATGTTGTATGAAGGACCGGAAAATATTGCTGCTTTCTTTGTAGAACCGGTAACCGGCACAAATGGTATTTTTGTTCCTCCAAAAGAATATTTGCCCCGAATCAGGGAGATCTGTAGTGAATTCGGAGTATTGCTTGTAGCAGACGAAGTAATGACCGGTTGGGGCAGAACGGGTAAATGGTTTGGAGTAGACAACTGGAACGTAATTCCCGATATGATGACCATGGCCAAGGGAATAACCCAGGGCTATGTTCCACTGGGTGCCGTTGTCGTCAACGAAAAAATTGCCGATTACCTTGATAACAATATGCTCTGGTGTGGCCTGACTTATAGTGGACACCCCCTGGCCTGCGCAACAGGTGTGGCAACTGTTAAGGTTTATGAAGAAGAAAAACTGATTGAAAACTCAGCAGCCATGGGTGAAATATTGAGGAAGCGTCTGCTCGAAATGAAAGAGAGTCATCCCTCAATCGGAGATGTCCGCTCAATTGGCCTTTTTTCAGCGATTGAACTGGTCAGAGATCGTGAAACAAAAGAGCCGCTGGCTCCCTGGAACGGTCCGGATCCGGGGATAATGGGTAAAATCAGCAGCTGTTTGAAAGAAAAAGGGGTATATGTTTACCCACGCTGGAATTATCTTTTCCTGGCTCCACCAATTGCAATTAACGAAGAAGAACTTTCTTTCGGTCTTGATGCAATCGATGAATGTCTTAACCTGGCCGATCAAAGCTTGTAATACAGAAAAAATATTAAAATGATGCTGATAAACTGCACCGGCTAGTATAATCAACCGGTGCATGTTAATCAGCTATAGAAAAGCCAATACTGATTCAGCTCTCCGCGTTCTGCTAAACAAAAGTGGAAAGAGGGGTTTCTAATGAATAAGCATATGTTATATGTGGTTCTCCTATTATTTATCCTGGCTGTTTTTACAGGTTGCTCAGCAGTACCGGTTGGTGACTTTTCCGAGCCGGCAGAGGACCTGGATCCTGTAAGTGAAGAACCTTCCCTGCCAGATGAGCCCGAAGAAGAGGGGGAAGGCGATTATGTGGATGAAGTACTTGTAGTTGCATACAGTCTCGATGATAGTATTATGCTGTCTGTTGGTTATAATGCGCCCAGGCAGTTAACTACTGGTAACCAGGATTACGAGCCCCTTATTTCTCCGGACGGCAGCATGATTTTATTCAAAAGAATCAGTGGTATTGGAGATTCCGGGTTATTCAGGTTTGATCTGTGGTTGATCAATGCAGATGGAAGCGATGCCCGCCTTCTGGTTGCCTGCGATGATCTTCCCGGTAAAATGGGTTACATGATCGATAAGCCTGACCCGGTAACTTTTGACAGGATCCCGATGCAAATTAGCTGGTTGAACGACAGTAGTAGGATTCTTTTTAACACCGAACTTAAGGTTGATTACGGCATGAAAACCTTTGATGATTTATGGTACGCTGATGTTGAAAGCGGAATTGTAGAGCAGGTTTTGATAGATGGAAGCGGGGGTAGCTTTGCTATTGCTCCAGACAGTTCGGCCATAATAGTTGCCGATAATAAAACTGTTTCCATTGTTGATGCCGGTTTTAGCAGCCGCGAGGTAATACTGAACTTTCCCATGGTTAACACAGCCAGTGAATTTGCTTTTATTCCAATGCCTGTCTGGTCTCCCGACAGCAGTTATGCCCTGATTGCTATTCCCGGGCCCGAACCGTATGATTTTGGTGAGGATTTACCTGAGCTGGCTATCTGGAAACTATTTCCTTCTGAAGAGGCAGCTCTTCAGTGCATAGTATCAGGGTATAACCTATGGGATGCAATGAGCGGGGAACTGCTGAGCCCGGATGGTTTGCATTTTGCCTATGCTACCGGGCACTTCCCTGATGGTGATGTTCACATAGCCCGGCTTGATGGATCCATAGTAAATACATTTAGTTATGCCTACGACTTTATGGGTTGGTCCACTGATGGTAGCCTGATAATTCTCTATGCAGATAGCTCTTTTTTGGGTGGCCTTGACCGGGAACAGCAGGAGCTGCAAATGCATGAGGAAGTCGAAGGATGGAATGCCCATTATAAATGGGTGAGTCCTTCCACATATGTAGGTCTGGATTTCACATATTTTCTTGAGACTACCGCACTCTGGGTCACTGAAATTGATGGCCAATCAAGGATCATCGATTACAGTAGTAAAACATTCGATGCAGTGCTGTTGAAATGATAGTAACAATTGAGTGTTTGATTTTTTGTAAATAATTGATACAATGAAGAATGTAAATGCAAACCGGGGAGTTGATAAATTGTTGAATATAAAAAATTATGTTTTTATTGCTTTTATGGTCTTAATTTTGCTTGTTGCCACTGCAGGAACTATATCTGCCGCTGAGGATGAAGGTAGTAGTTCGGCACGGGTTTTTTCCGGCTTTACAAACATATTTAATTATTCCGGTGATGCCCAGCATGAACATCAGTTTAACTTTTATAACGGCATGGCTGGTGTAATTGGTATGGGACGAGGTCAGCTCGGCGGTACCCATCAAGGTTGGTCGGTGGAGCCGAAAACAGGTTCTTCCTTTATACCACTGGCGGCAAATATGCAAAACTATTATGCCGCAACAGCAGGCAATGCCCTGCCAGGCCAGTATATGAGGATAGTCGGTGGTTTTAGTATGCCTAATTCTCACTCGGTTCAAAGCGGTGTTGAAGTGGCTCCCGGTTCTGAAGGCTATGTTAAAGACACCATGGCAGTCAAATCCGGTGGTGGCGGATATTTTGAGCACAGTAACAACACCGGTACAGAAAATGGCAGAACCAGGGTTGAGTCAGGCATTGAAGGTACCAGTAGTGCCAGTGTTGAAGTTGAAGGGTTTTCCATGTACTACGAAAAAACAGTAATTGATGGTGGCGGAGAAAAAACTGGTTGGTGGGATACACAATTTTCTGGAGAAGGGAGCAGTTGGTAATGCCAACTATTTTTTTCTATGGACCGGAACTTAATAAGAAGCAAAAACAAGAACTGATCAGTTCTTTTACAGATGCTGCAAGTAAAACGACAGGAATCGATAAATCAGCTTTTGTTGTTTACCTGCGCAGGGCAACGGTTGATGAAGTTGGTATCGGCGGAGAACTTCTGGCAGATAAGGGTATATAATATAACACGTTTTTATTCTCTTGTTTTACCTTAGCCCGGCTGATTGAGCCGGGCTTCATAATATCACTCCAGTTCCCACAGCCCTTTTCCATTATTTTTTGCCTCGGCCTCATAAGCAGTAAAATAATCTACATATTTAACATTTGGTTCAAAAACAACCTGAACTGCATACCCCTCGGTTAGCATAACAGCATTAAACATGTTTGTCCTGGTGCTTTCATAAGAGATGTCGCCAGGGATGTTTAGCCAAATATAAGCCAGCAATCTCTCGTATTGATCTCTTTCGGCAAGGTCAAATTCAAGCCAAACGATTCTTCCTTCCAAATGCCTTCGTGTATATTCCTCGGCTTCGGGGCCACAATGCTCCATGCCTTTCTGGGGATGATTTATTTCAGGTGCATCAATTCCTATGAAACGTACTTTTTCTTCTCTTCCACCGGGGAAAAGGGCATAAGCTGTATCACCATCAATGACCCTGGTAATCTTTACTTCTTGCAGCAAGAGATGGTCTGGCCCGGTTTCAAAGATTTCCAGACAGCCTGAAACCAGGATAAGAACCGATAAAATGACTGTAGTAATCAAAATGGCGGCTAACGAAGCTTTGTTTGGTGATAAACGCATTTTTTATCTCCTCGTGTATAAAAGATATCAAGTTAAAATCAATCTTAGCTTATGCTTTGACAATAACCTGGGAATTTAATGAAGATTAATAAAAAAATGAGAACAGCAAAGCAGCAAGGATCATTAGTGCTGCATATATATTAACTTTTTTAATCAGCACGTAAAGATCGGTTTTGAAGTATTCATTGGTTAAATAAGTGCATAAATGTACCGGTGATCCGAGGTAGCCCGCATATGAAACAACAAAAATGAGACCAAAGTATTTCATGGTCATCATGTCAGTAGTCAGAAATGGAATCAAAACCGGAAGGACTATGCCCAGTGAAGCAGCATTGTTACCGGTTATAAAACCTGTAATAAAAGGCAGAACAATTATAAGAACCAATAATGGCAGGCCCAGTTCAACCAGGTAACTGACAACTTGCTGGAATGATTCCGCTTCAAGCATAAAATCTTTGTAAAGAACAATGGCCAGGGTAGAAACAATGAAAGGCCAGTTAAAACCGGTCACAAGAATTCTTAAACGTTTGGATAATGCAGGCAGTAAATTGTTAACCGGCAAATTAATCAGTAAACAGATGATCATACCGATTAAAAGGGCCAGGGGAAAAAATAAACCAAAACCAAGGCCCAGGGTTAATGCAACCAGGTATGGAGATGCGGCTGTTAGTATTCTAAAAACAGCTTCGCCTTTATTATCTGTTTCATGATCCGGGGTATTCTTTTTCTTGTTTGCCGGAATACGGCTCAGCAATACAACTGTAGCAATTACAAAAACAGTAAGTGAAACAGGAATATTAAAAGTCAGGTAACGGGTAATACTGATCCCGGTAATACCCGAGGCAATAACCAGGCTGGGATTTAAAGGGGTAATCAAGGTGACGAAATGGCGGTAAACCATGTTAGTCATGGCTAATTCAATTGGTGGCATTTTTAAATCCCTACCGGTTTCTTCAACCATGGGTGCAGATAAAACTGCTCCCCCGGGAACTGTTGAAAATAACGATACAGTTGCCGGTAAAATCATTAAAAGGGCCCGCGAATCATGAATTAATACTCGGAGGTTGTTAACCAGCTGTCCCATTAAGCCGGTTTTCTGGTGTAGATTACCCAGTAAAATAATTGCTGTAACCATGCCTACAAGGTAGAGCGCAGTATAGCTGGTGGCAGAGAGGTAAAAAATCTCCAGGTTTTCTGTAATAGTCCTGTTGTTTGTCAGGGCCAGGACAAGAATAGCCAATAAAAGCACAGCGTACATTTTCCAGCCCCTGCGAATCAGGGTGATGATTAAAACTATGGAAAGTAAAACACCTGCTCCTTCAATAAGGTCCGGAATGTATGCTGGCAAAAGGCTGGCTCCTTTGGTAATGGGTTTAAAACTCTTATATCATATCGTATATCTGTTTAAAACGAAAGGGAATGTATGACAATGGAAAATGCGGGGTGGCAGAATGGAGGCCAGGCAGGAATGGCTGCCCTACTTGCAGAAATAATTAGCTGCCCTGCGGAATTTTAATGAAAAAAAATTTTAAGGGTAAGGGGTTTGGTATTCGATGGCAGACAATAAACAGTTGAAAAAAGTGTTGGTAGCCATGAGTGGAGGGGTTGATAGTTCAGTTACAGCCTTGCTCCTGAAAGATGAAGGTTACGAGGTAACCGGGGTTACCATGAAATTATGGGTTGACTGTGGCGGCGCAAAAGGCCCTGATCATGTGCAGTCAATTTTAAGCGATGCTCAAAAAGCAGCTGAAACCATAGATGTTGAGCATTTTATAGTGGATGCTGAAGATCAGTTTTACAGGCAGGTGGTCAACGATTTTACTGCTGCGTACCGTTCTGGCAAAACGCCAAACCCCTGTGTTATTTGTAACCATGAAGTTAAGTTTGCCCTCCTTCTAAGCGAAGCCCGCAGGCGGAATATACCCTGGATAGCTACAGGGCATTACGCCCGGGTTGAGTGTGACTCAAAAACCGGCAGTTGCAGATTATTGAAAGCAGTTGACGATAAAAAGGATCAAAGTTATATGCTCTATCGTTTAACCCAAGCTGAACTGGCTGCAGTGCTCTTGCCACTGGGGCGTATGACCAAGGACGAGGTTAAAAAAGTAGCGTGGAATGCAGGTATACACGGGGTTAACCGGCCAGAGAGCCAGGAAATATGTTTTATTCCTGACAATGATTACCGGTCTTTTTTAGAGAGGATAGAGACCGTTCAGGGTGGCGAAGGCGATATTGTAGACCGGCAGGGGAATGTCCTGGGCCGCCACCAGGGCATCGCTTATTATACAGTGGGACAGCGTAAAGGGTTGGGGATAACCTCGCCGCATCCCTTGTATGTTTGTCATATTGACAGTGATAAAAACCTGATTGTGGTTGGAGAAGTAAATGATTTATACAGCAAAGGGTTGCTGGCTGGAGAAATGAACTATATTTCGGGATTGCCTCCAGCAGGGCCGCTTGAAGTTAAAGTAAAAATACGCTATCGGGCAAAACCTGTTGAAGCCATACTGTATCCAGAAAAGGAAAATAAAGCAAAGATTATCTTTAGTGAAAAGCAGAAAGCGGTAACTCCGGGACAATCGGCGGTTTTATATCGTGATGATGAGGTTGTCGGCGGCGGTATTATTGAGTCGTAACTGCAGAATTTAAGCATAAGGGGGAGGTTTAACTAATTGCATAAGGTAGCAGTTTTACAACTTGCCGTTACTGATTCAGAAACAAAAGAAGAACGTCTGGATAGAGCAGAAAGCTATCTGAGTAAAATAGCAGAAGAAGAAAACAGACCCCTGGTGGTTATTCTCCCAGAATTATGGGGTACCGGCTTTTTTAATTTTGACCGTTACCTTGATGAAAGTGAACCGTTGGAAGGAGAAACCTATTCCCGGCTTGCGCCGTGGGCAGAAAAAGGTAACTTCTACATTCTGGGAGGGAGTATAATTGAACGCGATTGCAGCGACTATTTCAACACGACCTTATTAATTGGTCCCAATGGGTTTCTTTCAGGGTTTTACCGTAAAATTCATCTTTTTGGTTATAAATCCAGGGAGAGCCTGTTATTGACACCCGGGCAGGATATGCTGGTAGTCAGAAACGCTTATGGTACCTGGGGAATAAGCACCTGCTATGATTTACGATTCCCCGAACTATACCGAAAAATGCTGCAGGCCGGGGTGGACACCTTTTTTATTACGGCTGCCTGGCCTGCTGACAGGCTGGAACACTGGGTTCTTTTAAACAGGGCCAGGGCACTGGAAAACCTGGCCTATGTTGTTGCCTGTAACTGCGCGGGCAGTATTGGAGGTTTTGCTTTTGCCGGCAGCAGCCTGGTTGTAGATCCCTGGGGTGTTATTCAGGCCAGGGGTGGAGAAAAAGAAGAAGTTTTAACCTTTTATTTTGACCCTGCGCGCAGTGCTTCAATAAGGTCGGAATTTCCGGCCGTTGATGATCGGACCATTGATGTCCGCTAAGCCAGTTTTTTAGGGTTGAGAAATTTATCTCAGAAAGGCAGTGTCTGTATTGATAACAGAAGAAGAAATGACACCGATTCAACCTGCACAGAGAATCAACGAAATAGATATAATCAGAGGTTTTGCCCTGTTCGGAATATTGATGGTTAACATGTCATTTTTTAAGTATCCGGTTTTTTTTGAACGCTTTCCTTCCCTGGCCGAACCCGGCCTGCAGCAGGCTGCAGCCTGGTTGATCCAGCTTCTTTTCACGGGAAAGTTCTATGCAATATTTTCATTCCTTTTTGGTCTTGGGTTTTATATCTTTATGGAAAGGACGGAGGCGAAAGGGCTGCAGGTGGTGCCCCTCTACAGGAGGCGTTTGCTAGTCTTGCTGGCCATTGGGTTTGTACATCTCTTTTTTGTCTGGAGCGGTGACATTCTTTTTACATATGCAATCGCCGGATTTATCCTGATGAAATTCAGAAATAAGCCAATCGTTTCTATCAGGAAATGGATAGCTGGCTTTTTTATTGCTTCTCTGCTTCTTCACTTTACTTTTGGCTTGGTTAATGGCCTCGGTGAACTTTTCATGGCTGAAAAATATGCGCTTATTATAGGCGAATTATCCCAGACTGCTTTTATATTATATAGTAAAGGTTCTTTTAGTCAGCTGCTCTTATTCAGGCTTGTTAATGAGATCCCGAGCATATTCGTCAGCTTCATTGTTACCATCCCGGCAGTAATAACATTTTTTCTGTGCGGTCTTTATGCCGGACGAATTGGTGTTTTTAAAAATATAGAGAAGAACTTGCCCTTTATCAAAAAGGTCCGCAATGTAGGATTTCCTGTAGGAATAATACTGCTCATCGTGTATTTCCTGATCGATAAAGAAATTCTTGCTTTAGGTATACTGTTCAAGTCAGCTTTTCTATCCTCGCTTAATTATGCTGCCTCAATGTTTATTTTTACTTTTTATGTATCATCTATTATATTGTTGCTTCGCAGGGATGCCTGTAAAAAAGTTTTAAACCCGCTTGCCGCTACAGGGCGTATGGCTTTAACCAATTACATCGGTCAAAGTGTTATTTGTACTTTACTCTTTTACGGTTTTGGGCTCGGCTTGTATGGAAAGGTATCAATAACGGAGGGAATTTCAATAACGGTTGCTATTTATCTTTTTCAGGTTATTATTAGTAATTTATGGTTTACAAAATTCAGGTACGGTCCTCTGGAGTGGTTCTGGAGAATGCTTACTTATAAAAGAAAAGAACAGTTTTTAAAATAGGGTAAGATTATACAGCGGCGCGCGAGAAAAGGTTTCTCAGCTTACCGAGGAAGCCTCTTTCCTTGCTTTCCGGAGATTTTACTTCCTCTTCGGTAGGCAACAATTTATCTGCGATAGAAATGAAACATCTTGATGACGGGGCCAGGGGATTGTATAAAACGATCGGCTTGAACTGTTTTACAGAACGGACCAGGTTGTCGTCTTTTACAATGTGACCGATTGTTTCCGGAACCAGGTTCAAAAAGCGTTCTGTTACTTCATGCAGACGCATTGATACCTGTCTTGCTTCAAGGTTACTTTCCACAAGATTGAAAACCAATTTTATTGGCGGTTTCATTTCTTTGCCGTTTAGCACTTTAATTATGGCATAAGCATCAGAGATGGAATGTGGCTCGGGTGTGATAACTACTACAATTTCATCTGAAGCGAGGGCAAAATCTACGACATTGCGCGAAATACCCGAACCCGTGTCGATTAGAATAACATCGGCCAGTTCTTCCAGGGGTTTAAGCATGCCGATTATACGCGCCAGTTCTTCAGAAGGTAGCTCTGCCAGGGTTTGTAAGCCAGAACCACCGGGGACGATTTTGATTCCTTCCGGCCCTTCAACGGTTATGTCCATAAGAGTCAGATCGGGATTATCTATTAAAGAGTTGATGGTATGCCTGCATTGAAGTCCAAGGAGAATATCAACGTTTGCCGTGCCGAGGTCGGCATCAATTACATATACTCTTAAACCTTTCTGAGCCAGGGCTATTGCAGTGTTGATGACAAAATTTGTTTTACCGGTTCCACCTTTACCACTGGTTACAGCGATAACTTTTGGTTTGCTGGTTGAAACAGAAGCTATGTCATTGGGGTGTTCAATACCTTCGGTTTCACCGGCAGACTGATTATCTGTCAGCAGGTCCTTTTCATCAGAATATATGTCGGTTCCAGATTTTTCAGTTTCCGGAATATCAGGATAGATATTTATTCCTTCAACCATTTCACGAATTGCCTTGCCGGGCTTAAAAAAAGGTACGGTAGTTGGTGGTATGGTGATTATTTCAGAAGATTGAGGGTTACGTACCTTCCTGGCTGCCCTTTTTCTGGTTTCAAATGTACCGAAACCCTTTAAAGTAACCTTGTCTCCTGACGCAAGTTCGTTTTCGATCGACTCAAGGAAAGCGTCGAGGATTTTTTTAGCATCATTCTTGGCAATATTTGCTTTTTCAGCAGTGAGGATTATAATATCACTTCGATTCATATATCAAACCTCCAAAGCCAGACAGTCCATGAGACGTCTCTTATCTGATTATCGGCATCGTTCGGGAATTATTAAATAGTCTTCTTACATATTTTACTTCCACATCAAAGAGTATTACCCTGCTAACAAAAAAATTAATCAGATGACTAAAGAGGATAAATGAACCCGGTTAAGAATTATTAAGAATAAGCAATTGCTGCCGATGATTATATAGAGAGGAGGGATATAATTGTCCGGATTTGGCAATAAGCTGATGTTGAAACGCCTGGCGATGAGTCTTTCAATACGGGAAGTGGCCAGAAAAAGTGGTCTAAAACAGAAACAGATTAAAGCTCTTGAAGACGAGGATGTTTTACGGTTTAAGGATAAAAAACAGGCAGATGAAGCTATAAAAGCATACGCTGCGGCCCTTGGTCTGAACCAGGCAGAAATAGTTAGTGATTTAAACCTGGTCTGGTCTGATTCAAGCACGGCAAAAGCCTATATGCAGCAAAAATATAAACAGGAAAAAAGCAATATTTTTACTGGAAACCAGGCGGTAAAGTATGGCCTGCTTTTAGCCGGGCTGGTTGTGTTAATTGGCGCGGGAGGTTATTACTATTGGTTCGGCTTTGACAACAGGCAGCACGCAGCTGATGCCTCAGTTCCAGAACAGGGCGGGGTAGATCTCCTTGAAGCTGATTTACCGGAAATTGAAGTTTCTACAGGTGCGGGTATGGAAGTGGAACCTGCAAGTGTTAATCAGGAGCCAGAGACCGGAGATAATACTGAGGAAGAGGACCTTTTAACAGAAGCTGCCGAAGGGGTGGAAGAAGAAGGTATTGCCCCGGAAATTGAAACTGATGAAAGTGATTCGGCGCCTGTAGTTGATCAGGAAATAGTTCTTCCGCGTTCAGCTGGAAATCTTTTTCTCATCTGGGCTGGTGCACTGACAGTCATAACCGGTCTGTTATTGATTACTCTCACATTATTTATAAAAGACAGGAATTATTATCGTGCAGTTTAAACGGCAGGGATGCTGTAAACTATCAGGAGCTGTCTCCTGAATTATATCTCTAAGCCCGGCAGGGAAAAGTATGCTAAATGCCTATCACAAGCAAGAGCATACGTTATAATTATTGCCGGAAGAGAAAGGTAGGGGCATAATGCTGGTATTGACCAGGAAGGCCGATCAGAGCATTATGATCGGGGATGATATCGAAATAGTAGTATCATCCATCGATGGCAATACGGTTAGGATTGGCATAAAAGCACCACGTGATTTAAAAATACTGCGCAAAGAGACCTATGAAGAAGTTCGTCTTGAGAATCTGCGTGCTGTTCAGGCTGCTTCAAAATATACTGAGGATATCGACAAGATGTTGCCACGGAGTCCGGAAAAACGCAGTGAAGACAAGGGTAAATAAGCCGGAAAGATTGAAAAATGATCAAACTCCTGTTATTATATTATTAATTGAAGAAATTTTTTGATATAAGGAGAATCCGGCTTCATGAAAATCGACGGCATTGATCCATTGTTATTAAACAGGATCAAAGAACAGACCGATCGAATGGAGATCCAGCGTGCGGAGCGAACCCTGACTGATAACCGGGTTAGCAGGGAGGGTGATTTATCCCGGCGCAGTCAACCCTACATTCCTGAAGCACAGGATGAGCGAAGCCTGGACAATGCTCTGGCCAGGCTGAATGAGAATGCTGAAAAAGACGGGTTGTCCCTTCGTTTCAGGGCCAGGCATGAAAATAACCTATGGCACGTTGAAGTTTTTGACACCGAGAAAAATCAGGTAATAAGAAATATTTCCACCGACAGGGTTCATAGCGTGGTTAATCGCCTTAATAGTCTGTTCGGGCTGATTTTAGATGAGAAGCGTTAACTTAACCAGGGAGATAAGAGCAACGGGTATTTTTTTTTGTACTTCTTTATGTAAGTCAGATATACAGGCGTTTTATTTTATTTGATCAGATCAAATATTGATATAATCAAATTAAAATTATTAACCAGGATGTGAAAAGTGGTTAATTTTAGATTATAATAAGCAATAAGTGAAAAATTACACTAAACAGACCAGGAGGAAACAATAATGAGTCCAATTCACTTTCCGCGTCTTTCAGCAGAAGAAGCGGCATCTATGATAGAACACGGTCAAACAGTTGCTTTCAGCGGTTTTACCCCTGCGGGGTCAGCGAAAGCTCTCCCCAGGGCGCTTGCCCGTTACGCCAAAGAGGTCCACGCCAGGGGTGAACAGTTCAAAATCAATGTATTAACCGGAGCCTCAACCGGCAAGCTTGATGATTTGCTGGCTGAGGCAGAAGCTGTTGCCTGGCGTGCCCCCTACCAGTCTTCAAAAATCATGCGTCAGCAAATTAACAAACAAAAAATTGAATTTACTGATATGCATTTATCTCACCTGCCCCAGGCGGTCCAGTTTGGTTTTCTGGGAAACGTGGATTGGGCGGTTGTGGAAGCAGCGGAAATCACCTCTGATGGGAGAATATACCTTTCAACTTCAATTGGCGCGTCTCCTACTTTTTTAAATTGTGCCGAAAAGGTGATTGTTGAGTTGAACCGTTATCATTCAGTCAGGTTAAGTGAAATGGCTGATATTAAATTATTACCCAAACCGCCGCACAGGAGTCCCATCCCAATTTATGACCCTTTAAATAAAATTGGCTTTCCCTATGCCATAGTAGATCCTTCTAAAATAGTTGCTGTTATCGATAACAACGAACCGGATGGCATGGGGCCTTTAAATGAACCGGATGAGGTGAGCCGTAAGATTGCCCACCAGGTTGTTGATTTTCTACTCGATGAACAAAGGGCGGGAAGAATACCACCCGAATTCTTACCTCTCCAGGCCGGGGTAGGTAATATTGCCAACGCTGTTATGTCTTGTCTGGGCGATGATCCCGACATTCCTGCTTTTACAATGTACACGGAAGTATTCCAGGATGCGTTAATCGATTTGATGGAGCAGGGTAAATTGCTTGGAGCCAGCACAACAAGTTTAACAGTTTCCGATGACAATTTGCAGCGTATATACAATAACATGGATTTCTTTACTCCCCGTATAGTAATGCGCCCACAGGAGCTTTCCAATAACCCGGGAGTAATCAGAAGGTTGGGTGTCATAGCCTTGAATACATGCCTTGAATTTGACCTGAATGGTCATGCCAATTCCACTCATGTTTGTGGAACAGATCTGGTTAACGGAATTGGCGGCAGCGGTGACTTTATGCGTAATTCATATCTTTCGATATTTATGTCGCCCTCGTCAGTGAAGGATGGCCGAATTTCAACTATTGTGCCCATGGTTACACACGCTGATCATAATGAACACTCAATCCAGGTGTTTGTGACCGAACAGGGATTGGCAGACTTGCGGGGATTGGGACCTAAAGAAAAGTCAAAAACAATCATTGAAAAATGTGCTCATCCTGATTATCGTGATTACCTGATGCGTTATCTCGATGACTCACCTTCGGGTCACATCAGTCATAATCTGAAGGATGTTTTTAGAATGCACACCAACCTTATGGAAAATGGAACAATGAAATTCTGGGAATAGAGTTTATCAAAACCGGAGAGTGTGCTTATGTTTCAGTTTACATTATTTATTCCTAAGCCGGGAGTGAGCGGGCAACAAAGCCGGCTGATAGATAAATTGATAATACAGGGGGTCGGATAAAGGTAGTCCCTTTATACGACCCTTTAATTTTAAAGGGGGGTGGATTATGTCCTGCTATAATGAACTAAACCACCTGATCGATAATGGTTGTGATGTTTTGCTGGTAACAGCCCTCAAAGGTGGGAGTAATAATTGCCTGTCCGGGAATAAATTATTATTTAGCGGAGGGGAAATTATCTGCAGCAATTTTGATCAGCAAACATCTAATATTATTAAGAATAAATTGTCTGATTATGAAAGCCCTAAACTGAGCCGCCCTGTTAAACTTACAATAGGGGAACATGGTAATTGCGAAATATTTGTCCATGTATATGAACGGATACCCCGCCTGCATATTTTTGGCGGTGGTCATGTTGGAGCAGCTGTTTGCCGAGTGGCTCAACACCTTGATTTTGAGATTGTTATTGTTGATGATCGTCCGGATTTTGCCGATAGGCATGCTCATCCGCAGGCGCATAGAATTATTTGTGAAAGTTTTGATAAGGCTTTTGATCTTCTCAAACCCGGTCTTTCAGATTACCTGGTTATCGTAACCCGCGGCCATAAACATGACCTTCTTTGTCTTAAAAAATCAATGCTATATCAAATAGCTTATCTCGGTATGATTGGAAGCAGAAAGAGAGTGAAGACCCAGCTTGACGAGCTCAAACGAGCCGGATATCCACAGGAACGCCTGGCCGCTGTTCACACTCCAATTGGCCTTAACATCGGTGCTGTTACTGAACCGGAAATAGCGATCAGTATTCTGGCAGAGATTATCCAGGTCAGACGCGGGCAGGGAAGGGATGAAAGTTACCAACCCGGAGTGTTAAAAGAATTGGTTAAGATAGAAAAAGAGAAAAAAAGTGTTGTTTTGGCCACGATCATTAAAACCAGTGGCTCAACCCCGAGAAAAACCGGCTCACAGATGATTATTGCAGCAGATGGTTCGGTAAAGGGAACCATTGGGGGTGGGTTTTGTGAGGCCGATGTAATTAAAGAAGCTCTTTTCTGTCTCGATAATGGTGTTTCAAAAAGATTATATTATGATTTAAACGCCGATACGGCTGCTGAGGAGGGCATGGCCTGTGGAGGAACAATGGATATATATCTCGAATTACTAAAAGGTGTATAAAAATGGGTTAATCAGCATTTAAATTGCCAGGGGGGATTGTTATGGTTTTTAATACTGGAATTAAGAAGATTATATTTTGTATACTGTTCCTGATCATATTCAGTTTGCCTGCCAGTATATATGCGGCTGAAGAAGAATTATTTCTGACTGTTTTGCATACAAATGATGAGCATGGGGCAATTATACCTCACTCTCCAACCGTTGACTATCACCCGACCAGGCAAAATCCAACCAGAGGCGGGTATGCCCGTTTAGCTACCGCTGTAAAAGAAATAAGGCAGGAAAACGAGAGCCAGGGAATTCCTCTCCTGCTGCTCTCAGCTGGTGATTATATTGGTGGCTCTCCTTACAGCTGGCTGATTCCCCGGGGTTATGCGCTTGAACTTAAGCTTAAGCAGATGATTGGTTATGATGCTGTTACCATTGGCAATCATGAATATGATTATGGGCCTGATATTTTAGCAGATTATTACAGGGAAGCCGGTTATCCTGCAGCCCATGAACAAACTATTGTACTCGCCTCTAACACTGTTGCCCCTGCCGATCATCCTCTGGCTGCGGAAAATCTTTACCGGGACAGTAAAATTTTCATTATGGAAAACGGCTTAAAAGTGGGGATCTTCGGTCTGATTGGCAAGCAGGCCATATCATATATTGCAGCTAACGATCCCGTTGCCTTTACAGACCAGCATGAAGCTGCTGTTGCCATGACAGAGCAGATGCTTGCTGAAGGTGCAGACATAATTATTGCCCTGACCCATTCAAGGGTGGAAGAAGATATAGAACTGGCCAGAGCTGTTCCAGGTATTGACCTGATCGTTGGAGGTCACTGTCATACTGCATTGGATGAACCGATCATTGAGAATGAAACCGTTATTGTTCAGACCGGAACATTGCTTAATAATCTCGGACGGGTCGACCTGGCATACAACCCTTCAACCGGAATGGTGCGTTTGCTTAATGTTGAAAAAGGTTGGCCTTACCTGATTCCGCTTGATTATAAATACCCTCTTGATCCGGATATTAATGCAATCATCGGGGAATATACAGACATCTTAAATGAACTGATAGCATTGAAAACTGGCGGACATTTTAACGATGTTCTTGATACAGTAATGCTGTCAGAATTCGAAATTCCCAACTATCCTCCACTCCGGGAATCACCTTTCGGAAACTTTGTTGCCGATGCTATGAGAATTGTAACAGAAGAAAAAACCGGACAAAAAGCTGATTTTGCAATCCAGGCTAATGGCGCAATACGCGGTAGTGTTACCCCGGGGACCATGCCTCATGCTCTAGGGCAGGTTTCTGTATATGATCTGGCGGAGTTGATCGGGCTTGGTGTCGGAGCAGATGGAGATGCAGGTTACTCTATTGTTGCAGCTTACCTTACAGGAGAAGAGGTATACAGGGCTTTAGAAGTTGCTGCCCTGCTTCCGGAAATGATGGGCGATACTTTTTTTCTGCAGTTTTCAGGTCTTCGTTATAGTTACAATCCCCGCAATGCAATTCTTTTTACAGTACCTTTTCTTGATCTGCCGATACCTACCACCAGGGCGGTGATTAACGCTGAAATATATACCGGAGAGGGGCGGCAGGGTAGTGATGAAGATTTCTACCAGCCCCTGGATCGTGGAGATGAAGAGCTGTACTGCCTGGTAACCGATTCTTATATTTTGTCATATCTGCCCATGGTCGGTGAATTGCTGCCTTCATTGGACATAGTTCTTAAAGATCAGAATGGAGATCCAGTAGCGCAGGATGACCTGGACAAGCTTGTCGTGAAGGTTGATGGTCAGGAATTGAAAGTGTGGGCAACTGTTCTTGAATATGCTGCATCGCAGCCAACGGGAGACTCAGGGAAGCCTGTGGTTGATCCTTATTATGCTACAACTTCGGGAAGAATAAATCCCACCTGGACTATACCTTATCTTTTCTGGCTATTGTTGGGACTGGCGTTCATAATTGTTTTGATTGTCTTATTGGTTAAACGCAGAAAAAGATATAAAGCTAAAATTTCCGGTAACCTTTCATAATATATTTATCGGGCAGGTAGCAATAAATAATTGGGAGATGGTTATATATGGAACCAATGGCCTGGATTAATGGTGATATCACCCACCTGGCAGAAGCCACAATATCTCTGGAAGACAGGGGTTACCTGCTAGGTGACGGTGTTTACGAAGTTATCAGGGTTTATAATGGCTTTACATTTTATTTTCAGGCTCACCTGGAACGCCTGCATAAAAGTGCGGAAGCAATTAGAATTGTTCTGCCTTTCCGGGACGAGGATATAAAAAAAGCTGCCGCAACCCTGCTTGAAAAAAGCGGCTATAAGGATGCTTACATATATATACAGGTTACCAGGGGCAGCGCCAGGAGGGACCATCTTTTCCCCGAGGAGACCAAGCCGCTGATGGTTATTTATGTCAGGCCTCTTGATCCACTCCTGCCGCTTGATCAGGTTAAGCCTGTTTCATCTATTACTCTGCCCGATCAGCGCTGGCTCAACTGTCATATAAAAACCATAAATTTATTACCGAACCTTCTGGCCCGTCAAAAAGCTAATGAATCAGGGGCCGTTGAAGCTATTTTGTATCGTCAGGATAACACCGTTACTGAAGGCACCAGGTCTAATGTATTTGCTGTTATAGAGGGTGTTATCCGCACCCATCCAGAATCGAATCTGATCCTTTCAGGAGTTTCCAGAAATATAGTGGTTAAAATTATAAAAGATTTAGATATGAAATTAGATGAACAGTCATTTAACAGGAACGAGCTTAAAAAAGCATCCGAAGTGTGGATAACCTCAACATCACTTGAGGTATGTCCTGTAGATTTTTTGGATGGCAGCCAGATTGAAGGCGTGCATCCGGGGCCAATAACTGCTGCATTAATGAATGAATTTCGGAATGAAATTTCCCGTTCATGTGGTGAGGTGTGATATATGCTGCAGGTTAAAAATATCATTTCAGCCATTGAAAAACTGGCGCCGCTTTCTCTTGCTCTACCTGGGGATCCCGTCGGGTTGCAGTTGGGAGATCCCGACATGAAGGTAAATAGGATACTTGTTACCCTGGATCCGGATCCTGGATCGGTTCAGGAAGCCCTGGATAAGGAAGCAGAAATGCTGGTAACCCACCATCCGCTTTTTTTTGACAAGCTTGCTTCGATAAATGAGAAAGAACCGCTTGGCAATCTGGTTTCCAAAGCAATCAGGAGCAACCTAAATCTATATAGTGCCCATACGAATTTTGATATTACCCCAGAAGGTGTTACTTACCAGCTCGCAAAAACCTTAGACCTGCCCCTGGAGAATACAGATGTGATAGAAGAAACGTGCAGGGAGAAGTTTTTAAAGCTGGTTGCTTTTGTCCCACATGGTCATGAAGATATTGTCCGTCAGGCATTAACTGAAGCAGGGGCAGGAGTAATGGGCAACTACAGCAGCTGTACCTTCCAGGTGAAAGGTTGTGGAACTTTTATCCCCGGTGAAGGGACATCACCCTATATCGGTGAAAAAGGTAAGCTGGAAAAAGTTCAAGAAATACGCCTGGAAACCATACTGCCTGTATCACTCAGGCAGGAAGTAATCAGGGCCTTACTAGGTGTTCATCCCTATGAAGAGGTAGCTTATGACCTTTACCCACTTGAGCTTGGTGGGGCACCAGCAGGCCTGGGGTTGTTTTTAAACCTGAATCAACCGGTTTCAATAGAAGACCTGGTTGCAAGGTGTCGTGAAAAGCTGCCGGAATGTGCACCCCGCTACCAGGCTTTTGGGAAAAAAGCTGTATCAAGAGTTGCCCTGTGCGGGGGGAGTGGAGGTTCACTGATTGAAAAAGCTGCGCGACAAGGAGCAGAATTATACCTGGCAGGGGATTTTCGTTATCATGATTTACTTAAAGCTGAAGGTTACGGGCTTGCCCTGCTCGATGCGGGGCATGCATCAACAGAAATGCCCGGGGTTATCTATTTATACAATTATCTAAAAAGATATGTTAAAGGAAGGAATTATAAAGCAGAGGTTATATTACACTCTGCCATTTCAGGCAAATGGCATTCATAGAAGAGCAGGTAATGCCTGCTCTTTTTCTTTTCAATAAACCGGGGAAGGGTGATTATCAATGCAGCTTAAATTGCTGTGGGAACTACAGAAGCTGGATCTAACCATTGCTTCGATGCGCAGGACTATTGAGGAAGCCCCTGAAAAGAGTGGGGTCGATCAGGAGGCAGATTGCCTGGAATCAATTAAGGAAAAACTGGCTGCAATGCAGATCTCTTATAAGGATGATCGGAAAAAGATCCGTGACCTTGAAATGAAAATCCAGAAAATAGTAGATGATCGTAAAGAACTAAACGATGGCATGTATAGCGGAAAAACGAGTGCAAAAGAACTTGAACAGATGCAGAAAAAAATGGAATTACTCTCCGATGAAAAAAAGAAACTTGAAGACCAGCTAATTGCCCTGATGGAATCAGTTGAAGAACAGGAAGCTTCGATCAACACTGCTGAAAGTGAAGTAAAGAAGGCTGAGCGCGTTTTACAGGATATACAGCAAAAGTTAGAAACTGAACTGATGCAGCATAATCGGGAGCTAGCCTCCCTGGAAGCAAAAAGAAAAGAGCAGGCAGCGGTTATAGACCCACAATTCCTGCAGCGATACGAGATGCTTTCTGCTAAACACGGAGGGCAGGCTTTGGCTCTGGTAGAGAGCGATATATGCGGTGGTTGCAGGGTTTTTATTTCATCTGCATTGCATGGTCGTCTTTACAAGCAGGACTCTTTGGTGTATTGTGAGAATTGTGGGCGCTTGCTGATTAAGCTTGAAGACCCGCAATAACTGATAACAAGTAATTACCCGGAGGGATATTTTTTGGCAGCCAAAAAATTTAATGTAAAAAATTTAAAAAAACAGCGTTGGGCAGTAATAGTTGCAGCTGTGCTGGCGCTTGGTATGATCGCTTCACTGGTAGGTTCATTTATTATCCAGGCTGTGAGTGGCAGTGATCCGCTTTTGCCTGAACAACCGATTAATCAACAGGCTGAACTGCAGCCTGAAGATTATCTCGATTACTACAGCTCAGAAGTTGAACGTCTTGATGAATACCTGGCAGGGAACGAACCAACCGAGGCTATTCTGCTTGAACAGATCAATAATTACCGGTATCTTGGTTTTATCCAACAGGTTTTCTTTGAAGATGAAGAAGCGTATGAAAAAAGTCAGGCAAGCATATCTTCGCTGCTCAGCACCCTGGTTGGGCTGGCCCCGGATAATGCAGAGTATCGTTATGAATTAATTGCAACATACCTGGATACGGGAGCCGGAGAGGAAGCAATAAATTCGGAAATTGAAAAGTTGCTTGAATTATTGTATGAAAAGACCAATCCAAGGGTTCATCTGGCCTTGATTAATCTGCTTGCTTCAGCCGGCTACGATGATATGGTAATTGAAGAGGTAATGTGGCTTGAGAGTGAGTTGTCCGTAAAATACGCATCGAGTGAAGCTGATAATGAAGAGAAACTCTATTACGCTCTTCTGATAGGTGAATATCTTGATAAACGAGATGAAGCTCTGGAAATACTGAAGGATATCCTGCAGGATGAACCTGAGGACAGCATGACTTACCAGGATGCAGCCGGTTACCTTGATTACCTGGAGACTGATTCTGAAGAAGTGGAAGAGCTGCCCGGCCAGTAACGGCAGGAAGGAATCATCCCTAGTGCCTATTGAAAGAGAGAATTTGGTCCAACTGTTTGAAGATCTGCGAAAACGCTTGATCATAATTGTGTTGGTAGTATTTGTTCTTGCCATTATCAGCTTTGCCTTTAGTGATCAAATCAGGCATTTATTGCTTCTGCCTGCCGATATGGCCTACGAAGGAGTAAGTGAAAAGGGTATTGACCTGCAGTTGATATTTTTAACTCCATCGGAAGCCTTGCTGGCTAACCTGAGGCTGGCCTTTATTACTGCAGCTGTAGTAACCTTGCCGGTAATTTTATACCAGTTTGTAGCCCTGCTGATGGTTATCACCGGCAGAATAGCAAGGGGCAGGACACTACTGCTGACATTAGTCATGTATATACTTTTTGCCTGCGGTTTTGCTTTTGCTTACTTTGTAGTCCTTCCATTTGCTCTTAATTTTTTTATCGGCTTTTCTGCATCCGACCTTGTTCCCAACTTCAGTTTTGCCCGTTACATTTCTTTTGTCAGCACCTTTATTTTTTCTTTCGGTTTGGTATTTCAAATGCCCGTGGTTTTCTGGTTTCTCGGCAGCCTGGGGGTTATTGATCCGGCTTTTTTACGCCGTAACAGAAAATATGCTTTGCTGATAATTATTGTTTGTGCCGCTATCATAACGCCACCGGATATATTCTCGCAGGTCTTGATGGCAATCCCCCTTATGTTGTTATATGAGTTGGGTATTCTTATGGTTTACCTGGCACGGAGGAAAATGAAAACAGCGGATAACAATGATAATCAGGGGTAAATGGTTGACCATCTTATAATTAAAATTGCACCCGGAAACATATCGGTGATTAGACGCTAACATAAAACTATTGTAGTGTGTTGGCGTATTTATTAATGCAGCAGCAGGTAAAATACCCTGAAATGTAGAATGCTGAATTTAGAGATAATTACCCTGTTAAGCCCAGCTAATAAGTGAAAAACTGAGTTGCAGTAAAAGGGGCAGCATAATGAAAATGAAACTTGCCGGCGACGGAGAATATCGCGGGGAGACAATTAACAATAAGCCTCACGGTAAAGGGAGTGTTACCTGGCCGGACGGCAGCAGGTATACCGGGGAATGGAAAGAGGGTTTATTCCACGGTGAAGGTGCCTTTAACTGGTCCAATGGGGATAAATATGAAGGTTATTGGAAAGAAGACCAGATGCATGGTCGTGGGACCTACCTGTTTGCTGACTGGCGTAAGTATGAAGGTGAGTGGCGTAAAGACCAAATGCATGGCTTAGGCACATACTATTGGCCAAGCGGCGAAAAATATGAAGGTGAGTTCGTCGAAGGACTCTATGAAGGAAAGGGTGCTTATGCCTGGCCGGATGGTAAAATATACAGCGGCTCCTGGAGAAAAGCAATCCGCCAGGGCGATGGGGAAATGACCTGGCCTGATGGAAAAAAGTATAAAGGTAACTGGCATGATGACCAACGTGAAGGTTTTGGCATTATGACCTGGCCGGGTGGAAACCGGTATGAAGGATCCTGGAAAGAAGGCAAAATGCACGGCAGGGGCAAATATATTTTTGCCGATGGATCGTCTTTTGAAGGTTTGTTTGACCAGGATCGTTTTGCCGACAAAGGTAAGTATACTTTTAGTGATGGTTCTGTTTTTGAAGGTAACTTGAAAGAAGGAGTCCCTGAAGGTAAAGGTATTGTCCATTTTCAGGATGGAAGCAGTTGTTATGTAAAGTATAGCGGAGGTAGGGATAACGGAAAGGGCATTTTTCTTTATCCCGGGGGTGACAGGTACAAGGGGGAAATTAAAGACAACCTTCCCCATGGCGAGGGTGAATTGCATTATAAGAATGGTTCATGTTTCAAAGGTATTTTCATCAAGGGCCGGCCTGCCGATGGGGGGCAATTCTTCTTTGCCGATGGTTCATCCTATAAAGGAGATATAGTTGCCGGTCTGCCACATGGTGATGGTGAAGTGGTTTTTAAAAACGGCATTAAGTATAGCGGCAGTTTTAGTTCCGGCCTGAGGCATGGTCCGGGAACCCAGGCATGGCCTGATGGTTCGATTTATATGGGGGCCTGGTTTGAGGATAAAATGAATGACCAGGGTGAGTTCAGATCAGCTGCAGGCGATTGCTACCTGGGTAATTTTAAAGATAATTACTGGTCTGGGAAAGGGTGTTTAACCCAGGCCGATGGATCAGTTTTTTATGGTAGTTGGGTCGAGGGTAAATTAAACGGTCATGCTACCTGTATTTACCCAACAGGAATCAGCTACAGGGGTGAAATGCGTGATGGAAAGTATCATGGCTGGGGTAAAAAAACAGAACCAGACGGGTCAACCTATGCAGGCCGTTGGTGGAGAGGTTATCGTCATGGCTATGGAGTATTAAAGACAGCAAGAGAAGAGAGTTGTAGTGGAGGGTGGTTTTTAAACCGCAGGCATGGAGCAATGACTCTATTAACAGCCAGGGGAAATATGGTGAAAGGATACTGGGTTATTGGGTTGGGGCCTTTTCAATTGAAAGATATTAAAACAAAGGGTAATATTTGACTGAATGACTTATTTTTAGTAAAATTTATTTGATTTATGCTTTTATAAACTATTGCTATATCAAATCTAATAATTCGTTTTGATTTTATTTTTACTAATCATTGACTTCTTTGTCCTGAAAAATATGCTGAATAACTAAATCTGTCCTACTTCTTGTTGTGATTTAATAAAAGGGAGGTATCCCCGGGTGAAGCTACATAACCTTATGGAAGAAGTAGTTGATCACACGATTGATGACATCAAGAAGCATTATGACTTTTGTGATTGTGAACGGTGCCGTTATGATATCAGCGCTATAGCCCTGAATAAACTACCACCACGGTATGTGGTTTCCAGTAAAGGGGAGTCATATTGCAGGGCTGATTTATTAGCAAACCAGAGCAACCTGGATCTTATGGGCGTTGTGTTGGAAGCAGTAAAAATTGTTCAAAAGAACCCCCGGCATTGAAGTTTAAATCAATTATGATTATTTCAGTTTTACTGGTTAATAATACGGGATAACCTGAGGTGTTGTTAACAAATATAGTAATATATACGCGGAGGTTATATTTATGGTTCAGCAGTCCGGAGACACCAGCCAGAATGATGACAACAGGGTGCTGATAGCGCTTGAAAAAGGGCAGGTAAAGATTAGCGGAAAAGCTGCAGAAGGCCAAGAAGGAGCTCTGCTTAAACCTGGTAAAGGGGTCACAATAACTGTTAACGGCAGAGGTGTAACCGAAAAGCAGGAGATTTATCCCGGCGATGCAATTACAATAAATGTAAATGAAGAAATTATTCCCGAAAATATTGAGCTAAAAATATCTGCGGACGGTATGACTGCAGAAGCACGTTATATTCCCGGTATTAAGAAATTTTACATACTTCCCGATCACCCCTACACTGATGATCTTCTGGTAGAGGGGGTTCCCCATGAAGAGAATATCACTACTTTTTCAGAAGAAGACGTAAAGAGAAGCATTGTAGAGCAACAAATCCGTTTCGGTCTTGATGAAGAAGCAGTAACCCGGCTGCTGGAAGAGCAGGATAACTGGCAGGTAGTGGCAAGGGGAAAACCTGTTGAGCAGGGAAAAGATGGTTTTGTGGAACTGCTTTTTGAAGGTGGCGTCAAATCGGTAAAATATGAAGATAAAGAAGAGAAAGTCGATTTCAGAAAACGTTATGAAATTGAGCAGGTTAGTGAAGGCGATGAGATTGCCGTTATTCATCCCCCTGTTCAGGGGTTACCCGGACAGAAAGTAACAGGGGAAGAACTTCAGCCGGATCCTGTGAATAGAATTGAAGCCAACTGTGAAAGTGGAACTGATTTTAGTCCTGATCAAAGTCGGATCATCGCTACCCGTAGAGGGATCCCATCATATAAAAAGGGGCGCCTGCATTCATTCAGGGTTGATGATCTCTACACGCATAAAGGCGATGTGGATATAAAAAGTGGTAACATACATTTCCGTGGTCACTTTAAAGTCCAGGGAGATGTAACCGAAGGGATGAAAGTTGCCGCAGACGGTAACATAGAAATTGGCGGCAATGCTTCCGGAGCAGAAGTACTGGCGGGAGGCAGTATTTTATTTAAGTCAAACTGTATTAAATGCAAAGTCCAGGCCGGTTGGGTAGATCTTGTCCTGAAAGATGTCTACAGGGTTCTCAACCAGATGTCTGATAGTATTGATGATGCGATTGAAGCCTCCGAGGAGCTGGTCAGGGCCTTGGAGCAGAAAGGCAAATACTCAGTTAAAATGGAGGCGGCAGTGGTAAGAGCCTTACTGCAGAGCAAGTTTGTTGAGTTGCCCGAGTATGCCGCAGAGCTTCAGAAAAGCCTGAAATCTGTAGGTAAGTCAATGCCTGAAGAGATATCCAAAACTATAGTTGACATCACTCCTCATTTTATAGATTTTCAATACAGCCAGTCACTTGGGCGTCCGGTTCTGAACGAGATTAAAGAAAAATTGGATAACGTAAAAGATAGCAGCAAAGCGGTTATTGAAAAAGCTGATATAACTGCACCTTATATTCAGAACAGCACTCTGCTCTGCACCGGTGATATACTGGTCCCCGGCTCCGGGGTTTATAATTCTCAATTAAAATGTAACGGAATGGTTAAGGTGGACAAGTTGTTCAGGGGTGGAGTAATCGAGGCCGGGGGCGATGTCTTTATCGGGGAGGCCGGAACACCACGTATAACTTCGGAGCAGGGTATCATTCAGGTATCATACAAAGGCCGGGTTCATCTCGGTTCAGTTTATGAAAATTTCCGAATCAGGTTTGGTACTACTGAGTATCGCTTTGATAAAAACCTTAATAATGTGCGTTTAATCCTCGATCAGCAGGAATTTGAAGTAAAAGTGCTGCATTGGGACAGGTAAATCATCGATTTTTTCTTTTTCCTGAATAAAAATATAAGTTTTTGTTTTTATCCTCTTAATTATTCCCCCCTGATGACGATTATAATCAATGAAGGATATATTATCCTGTAAAGAATAATTGAAAGTCATACCAGGAAAGAAGGGATCAAAGGTGAGAATCAGTTCAAACTATTTACAGTTAATAAATCGTATTCTGACCGAAGAGCCCGGTAAGCCATCAGGCGGCTCAAAAAAAGCTGCTGAAAAGGAAGTAGATCGCAAAGAGCTTTCGCGTATGGTTACCGCTCTCCAGGGTGAGATGGAGAAAATAGAGGGTGAAGCCGGCACGGAGAGGTCTGCCCGACTGGAAAAGTTGGCAGAGGAGATTAAAAACGGCACATACCATGTTGACAGCAAAATACTGGCCGAGGCGATGCTCAAATTTTTTGGGCAAATCTAGCTTTTAACAGAAAGGAAGGCCGGACATGAAAGCGCCTTCTTACCATAAGAGGCTGATGCTGCTTGAAGAGATCATTTCTGACGGCGTTAAGCTCTTTAAAATGCTTTCTGATTCAGAAGAACAGCTACGAAAACAGCTGATAACGGGTGATCACCAGGCCCTCATCGATGCGGAAAAAAAACGTTCCTTAATACAAAACCAGGTAGCAGCCCTGGAAGAAAGAAGGATGCACCTGGTTCCTGAAGGTACAGGTCTTCAGGAGTATATTAAAACGACAATTGGCAAAAGCAGCCAACCACAACTATTATCCCAGTTGGATCAAATCGTTAAAGAACTGCAAAACATCAGAGTTGTCAATGAAGTAAACCGCAGTCTCCTTCAAGAGAGATTGCGTTTTTCTAAAGAGCTGCGCAAATCATTTCAAACAACAAAATTAACTTATGACAGGCGAGGAAAGCTTAAGAATGGCGATGATGATCCGATAAAGAACTTAGACCGCAATTGTTAGCAGTTTTTTTACAAAGGAGATTTTACAATGTCAACTATTTTCGGCTCTTTTGAAATAGGTCGTAAGGCTTTAAGAGTTCAACATAAAGGGATGGAAGTAAGTGGCCAGAATGTAGCCAATGCCAACACCCCCGGATACAGCAGGCAGCGGGCTGAAATGGCGGCAGTCGTTTCCCCTATCGTGCCCGGTCCTTCCCTGGCCCCGGGGAGAGGTGTTGTAATAACAGATATAGTCAGGGTGAGAAGTGAATTTTATCACGCCCAGATGGTTAAAACAGGCTCGCATAAGGCATTTTGGGAAATGAAGAAAGAAACCTTCCAGGGTATTGAAGCCGTTTTCATGGAACCCGATGATTATGGGATCAATAAATACCTGGGAGATTTTTTCGATAACTGGCAGGAGCTCAGTTCCTCCCCGGAAGATATCTCTGTTCGTAACGCCCTGAGGGAAAATGCGGTAAGTTTAACCCGCTCCGTTGAGGACGTCTACCTGCGCCTTGAAGATTTGCGCATTGATCTCTCCGGTGAATTATACATGAGGGTTGATGAGGTTAACCGTATTGCCGATTCGATAGCCGAGCTAAACGAAAAACTTCGATTTATTGATGCCCTGCAGCAAAAGTCAAATGAACTGCTTGATCAGCTTGACCTGGCAGTGGAAGAGCTTTCCAAGCTGGTTGATATCAGGGTGCATCACAAGGCGAACGGAACGGTTGAAATTTTTGCCGGTGGAAGGTTGCTGGTCCAGGAAGACCAGGCATTTTACCTTGCTGTTGAGGGCGATGGCAACAGCGGCTATCAACTGGTCAGTCACCGCGGCCTGCCCCTTAAAATGGAAAGCGGCAGAGTTCTTGCCCTGATCGATGCCGCTAATACTGATATCCCGGCCATGCAGGAGGAGCTCGACCTGATTGCCGCCACCATAATTGAGGAAGTTAACAATCTGCATTTTTCCGGGTTCGGCTTACAGCAGGGAGATGGCATTAACTTTTTTAATCCTATCGGTAATCCTGATTTACCGGCATCTTTGCAGTTTAAGGTTTCTGACCTGATCATGGAAGATTCATCATACATTGCCGCTTCTTCACAATTTGGTGAACCGGGAAATGGCGAAATATCGCTTGAAATAGCCAGGTTAAGAGATTTTCGTGCAGAAGACAGGCTGAATGGTTCTTCGCTGGCCGAGTATTACCGGGGAATAGTTACTTCCATGGGAGTCCAGGCTCAGGAAAGCGAGAGGATGGTAGAGGCTTTTGGCAAAACCGAAGCCGAGTTAATCGAACTGCATCGTTCCATTGCCGGAGTTAACATGGACGAAGAAATGCTTAACATGGTTCAGTACCAGCACGCCTGGAACGCAGCAGCCCGCTACCTGAGCTACGTTGATGAAATGCTGACCATACTGTTTACCGAACTTGGACGTTAAAGGGAGGATTTGAGATGCGCGTAACCCACCGCATGATAGCTGATACAGTTAATACAAATCTTCAGCGCAGCTTACGGCGTCTGGAAGTATATTCCAACCAGCTTTCAACTGGTAAAGTATTTCACAAACCGTCAGAAAATCCGGTGGGCGTAGGCAGGGTGATGGGTTATTCTGCGGCGGTCAACCGTAATGAACAGTATCGCCTCAATATGAATCAAACCAGGGGCTGGCTGGAGAACACAGAAGCTTCGCTCCGTAACGGGCTGGATGTTTTACAACGGGTTCGGGAGCTATCGATTTACGGTGCCAACGAAAGCCTGACAGCTGATGACCGGCGGGCTATCGCTCCTGAAATCCTTGAATTCCTGGAGCATCTGATTGGGATTGCCAACACGGAAACCAATGGGCTCTATATTTTTGGTGGTCACCAGACTTTGTCGGTTCCCTACAGAAAAGAAAAAGTCTATCATGCAGATATACTGGGCGGGGGGATCGATCCCGACAGTGCAGTAATCGCTGCAGGATTACAAAACGGCAATTATTCACTCAGCCAGAGCAGCGTAACACCCGCCGCTGATGAAGATGCAGCAGTCAGGGTAACCCAGAGTTACCTTCAGGGTAATGCAGAGTCAATAATCGGGGAAGCAGACTGGGGCGACCTGGTTAATGGGGTCATGATCAAGCCCGGGCTGCAGGCTGGATCAACTATTACCATCGGAGACGATTTCGTCACAGGATCGCCGGCAGAAAATTTTGTTCTTACTTTAACCTATGATGGTACAAACAATCGCTGGGATTACATCGATGATGGTGGAAACCCCCAGTCAATTGATACAGGCATTTTTAGCCACTATGGAATTACTGTCGATATTGATCAGCTGACCGGCAGTGCTGCCGATGGCGATATCATTACCGTGGCCTCAGGGATCAGTTCGTCAGTTATGCTTGAAGTCACCGGGGTTGATTTTGAAAGCGGGCAGGTTAACTACCACTATCTGTCTCATCAGTATGCCCTCGATGGAACATACCAGAAAGCCGAGGGAGATTTTTCACTGACCTTTGGAGATACAGCTCCGCAGTCAGTTACTTTGGGAGCGGTAACGGTAAATGTAGAAGGCCTTGGCAGTATGAATCCCTTTCTCGCTTCCGGTCTGAAAGTAGGCGACAGGGCAACTCTTGATATTCTTCCGGGCATGACGGCAGGAAGCAATTATGATCAGGTTACAGTAAACGGTGAACACCGCACCGGCGGATCAGCCGTATCCTATTTATTTGATCAAGATAGCCTTAACGGCAGGGAGTTTGAGTTTAAATATTACAGCCTCGATACATTTGATCGATCTCCAGACAAGGGCGCCCTTTATGACGGCAGCGTAACTGTTAACTATGGAGTATTCAGTGAAGCCGAACAGGCGTTGACCTTTTCATACGATAAAATGGGTTTTCCCGTTTATTACGGGGATTTTAACGACCGGGTCCAGGAAATCAGTCCCCACCAGGAAATGATCATGAATTTAAGCGGTGATAAGGCTTTTGGCTCTAACAGGGAAATATTTGAAGCTGTTTATGATGTATACTGGGCGTTAATCGACAACGATCGGGAAGCGCTTGGTGACACAGCCCTGGAAAAAATGGATCGGGCTATAGATCACTTCCTGGGCAGGCTGGCAGAAGTTGGCGCCCGCTCAAACAGGGTTGATGCAATGAACAATACCTTGTCAAACGAGAACCTTTACTTAAGAGAAGTTCGCTCCAACATCGAAGATATAGATTTGGCCCAGGTAATTACCGATTACCTGATGCAGGAAAACGCATATAAAGCAGCCCTGTCAACGGCATCGATGATGCTTCAGCCCAGCCTTGTTGATTATTTGCGCTAGCAGTTTGCCATTACGGGAGGTATAGCCATGTCATCTGAACAAACGGCGGTAGAATCAAGTCAGAGCAAATTAGTGGAGTTCATATTCCCCCGGGGTATTCCCGGCCTGGAGTTGTTTCGCCGTTTCTTGATTGAGCCGGTGCCCGATAACAGGTTGTTTGCCATGTTAATAGCTGCCGATGATCTGTCAATAGGGATGATCATGGTTGATCCTCTGCCTTTTTTCCCAAGTTACAAGGTAGTCCTTCAACGTAACGATCGTAAAGATTTGCAGCTTAAGAAAGATCATGATCTGGTGATTTTTACCACTGTTACTGTTGAAAACGATCGGTTGTTTACCAACCTGGCTGCGCCGATCCTGGTTAATGTTGCTCAAAAGCGGGGAAAACAGCTGATAGTTCCCCATCGTTGTGACGATATGCGTGTGCCACTTGATAGTGAGGATATTCCCGGTAGCTAAAACTCTGTTTGCTAAATATGAAAGTGGGGATGTTTCATGCCTTATTTTACCAGCTGTCAAAGCGAGTATGAGCACAACAATTATGACGCATTATATAATCTGCTGGAAAGGTTGAGAGAGGCTTTTCTCAAAGAAAGGGCAGCAATTGAAATGATGAATGAAGAAGAACTGAGAGAATGTGGTTCGATGATCAGCGGCCTCTTCGGTGAGATGACCTGTTACATGGGCAGGGTCGATAAACTTCCCCAGGCAGAGCTGAAGCAGGCGGCAGAGATGCTCAGGGAAACGCGTCTGATCAGGGATGAAAATAATGTCCTGCTAAAAAAAGCTCTCAAAAGAACCGGTGCGGCGATAAAAAACAACTGTACCGGCCTGCAGGCAGCTAAGAGCTACCATAAGCAGGAGCCTGTTAAAGATCTGTTTATCAAGAAAAATTGCTGAATAACAACCAACCCCCAACACTACGCATGATCACCTGCTGCTGGCTAACAGTTATTTATAAAAAAATAATTCTTCTTTTAGAAGGATCTGCAAGAAGAGCGTCGAAGTATGAAAACCCGGGTTAAAGTTAAGTAGTAAAGAAAACAATTTTTGTGAATATTTAAAAATACCTTGACCGGTAGATGAATAATTTGCTATAATGCATTCGTTACTGACTGTTAATGGCAAACCTGTAGTAATACAGGGGCGCAAAGCCATGGGTCCAGGAAGCGGATTGCCAGGTTGCCGGTCTTATAGATGGGTGAAGTGCCCCTAACTATAACCAGAGGCAGCCTAAGGGCAGCCTCTTTTGATTAAAAACGGGAGGTGTAGAGGTGTTCTTTCTTCATGATGAAACAACAGGTCGGTTGATCAAAGGGCTTGATGCAGCGGCCCTGCGCCAGCAGGTGACTGCTCACAATCTGGCCAACCTGAATACTCCCAATTTTAACCGTAGCGATGTATCTTTCGAGGATGAGCTGATGCGGGCCCGCCAGCAGGCTGATACACCCCTGGCCAGAACCCATGAGAAACATTTTCCGATTACCCCTGGTCCGGAGATAAATCCAACAATTAAAACTGATACCACCACTACCCGCAGGATAGATGGTAACAATGTCGATATAGAACGTGAAATGCTCAATCTTGTCAGTAATCAGCTGCGTTATAACACATATGTACAGAGGCTTAATGGCCGTTTTGACAACTGGCGTTATGTGATTAACGAAGGGAGGCGTTAAGTAGTGAGTTTTTTCCCTGAGTTTCGTATTTCCGGTTCAGCCCTTACCGCAGAGAAAACCAGGCTTGATGTTATTGCCGGAAACCTGGCGAACATGAATACAACGCGCACGCCAGAGGGCGGTCCCTATAAGAGAAGGACCGTGGTCTTTTCAGAAGACCTGGCGGCAAGCCGCAGCAGGCGAGCAATAGTTACACCATTTGTTCCCAGCTCAGCCACAGGCGGTGCATACAGGGGACAGGGGGTTCGTGTTGATCAAATACTTGCCGACCACCGTGATCCGATGATGGTATACGATCCCGAACATCCTGATGCCGGAGAGGATGGATATGTCTTATATCCCAATGTTGAGCTGGCCAAAGAAATGACCGATATGATCACCGCTCAGCGTTCCTATGAAGCCAATGTTACAGCCGTTCAGACTGCAAAGAGCATTTATACCAAAGCCTTGGAAATAGGAAGATAGGGGGTTGAGAGGTGGTTGTTAATTCTGTTAACAGGGCAGATGCATTTATTGACAGAAACATTGTTTTACAAACCAGGAATCCTGAGGAGTCGGATCCGAGCTTTGCCGATGCTCTACGAGGTGTTCTTGGTCAGGTTAACCGCCTCCAGGTTGAAGCGGATGCAGCAACCGAACAACTGATGAGTGGAAACATTGAAAACCTGCACCAGGTGATGATTAAAGCTGAAGAAGCTCAGCTAAGCCTCCAGTTTACCGTTCAAGTTGTAAACAAGGTTCTACAGGCTTACCAGGAGATTGCAAGGATGCAGATATAGTAACGAGGTGTACTGATGGCTGATGAAGTAAATGTTCAGGCAGAAGAAGCAGAAAATACTGGTTCCCTGGCCAGGATATGGAACGGGTTACTTCCCCCCGTTCGTTTTGGTATTTTGGCGGTTGGAGCACTGGTTATTGTTATGATCATAATTTTTTCAATCAGCAATGCGACTCCTGCCCAGATGGAAGTATTGTTTCATCGGCTTGATCCGGTTCAGGCCCGTGATATTGCCGCTCACCTAGATGAGATCGGTGTAACTTATCAGATAGCCGATGATGGCAGCACTATTCTTGTTCCCCGTGATCAGCGTGATCGTTTGCGATTGACCTTGTCTCCTGACCTTTATGCCCAGGGTATCGGTTTTGCTCTTTTTGAAAATGGAGGAATGGTTGCCAGTGATTTTGAAAGAAGAGCCCAGTGGCAGATTGCCCTGGAGGAAGAATTAAGGCGTACTATAGCCAGCCTGGATTCAGTTGATCAGGCCAGGGTTCACTTGGTAATAACCGAAGAAGGGGTTTTTATCAGGGAAAGGCAAGATCCTTCCGCCTCCATATTTCTCAGGCTAAAACCCCTGGCTTCTTTAACAGATGGCCAGGTAAGAGGCATACTTAGCCTGGTTGCCGGAAGCGTGGAAGGGTTAAAACCTGAAAATGTTACAATAGTAGATTCTACAGGAAATATTTTATATGATGCTTTCGCTGCTATTGATGATCTTTCAGTATCGCTGGCAGTGGAAGGTAATTTGAAGCTGAAACGTCAGTTTGAAACAGAATTGGAAAGAAGATTACGCTCGATCCTTGAACAGGTTTATGGTCCCGGACGGGCTGTAGCTATGGTTTCTGCCGATCTTGATTTTGATTCCCGGGAAACAACAGTAGTAAGTTATGAAGACAATCCAGTCACTCGTTCCACTCACCGGCTTGAAGAAAGATCTGAAAACCTGGGTGTGCAGGGAGAAGAGGTGGGAGAACCCAATATTCCGGGCCAGGCTGCGGTTATCGGTGACGGAGGTGGCGACTCCTTTTATGAAAGAATAGAAGAAATTGTAAACTACGAAGTTGGGGAAACCCGTGAATATATAGCTGCTGCTCCGGGCCAGGTAATGCGGCTTTCCACCGCGGTGATAATCGATAGCGATGGAAATGATCCTTTCCTGGAGGAACAGGTGGTAGATTTGGTTAATTCTGCTATCGGTGTTAATGAAGCAAGGGGAGATACGGTTAGTGTCCAGCTTCTTCCTTTTGACAGCGACTGGATACCTGATCCGGACGCTGTGGTTGATACTCCCGAAGTAGTGGCTTTTCCGTTAATTTATGCAGTTATTGCCGGACTGGCGCTTTTACTTATTCTGCTTGTTATTTTCCTGATCATGAGGAAAAGAAGGGCAGCAGCCTATGAAGAAGAAATTGATCTTGACGAGTATTCACTGGAAGAGCAGCTTGAAGCAAGGATGAAGCAGGAAGACGTTGAGAAAGAATCCAGTGAAGCAGAAAGCAAGGCTCAATCAATCCGAAAACTGGCCAAGGAAGAACCGGAAAGTGTGGCTGGTTTACTTAAAACCTGGTTGGCGGAGGAATAATGGCAAATTCAGTTGCGACAAAAAAAGTATCAGGTCTGAGGAAAATTGCGATCTTTTTGCTCGCTCTGGGCCCCAACATGTCAGCCTCCATTCTGAAGCACTTCAATGAAGCCGAAATTGAAAAAATCAGCATGGAAATAGCTAACACAACCCGGGTTGAGCGGGGAAACCTTGATGATGTTCTCAATGAGTTTTTAGCCATACATGAAGCCCAGCAGTACATGGTTAACGGTGGTTATGATTATGCCAGGGAAATTTTAGAGCAAACTCTTGGTCCGCAGAAAGCCGCAGACCTGATGAAGCGCCTGAAAGAGTCAAGCAAGGTTAAACCATTTACCTTTGTGCGCAATGCCGATGCCAAACAGCTGGTTAACATGATTAGTCAGGAACACCCGCAAACAATAGCGTTTATCCTTTCTTATCTCGATTCAGATCAGGCTGCCACGGTACTGGCTGAACTTCCCCAGGAGATTCAGAGCGATATAGCAAGGAGAATAGCTTTGATGGAACGCACTTCCCCCCAGATTATTAAAGGAGTGGAGAGTGTTATGAAAGAAAGGTTATCTACTATTTTTCAACAGGATTTTACTACTGCCGGAGGAATAGGCGCCGTAGTAGATATTCTTAATAATGTGGACAGGGGAACTGAGAAGCTGATCCTGGAAGAGCTGGAAAAAGAGGATGCAGAATTAGCCGAAACAATCAGGCAGCAAATGTTTATCTTTGAAGACATTGTCAATCTTGACGACGCATCAATACAGCGTATTGTCCGCGACCTGGACAATAATGATATAGCCATGGCCCTTAAAGGAGCCAGTGAAGAAGTTAAAAACCGCATCTTCAAAAATATTTCCAAGCGGGCCGGCGAGATATTGGAAGAAAATATGGAGTTTATGGGTCCGGTCAGGTTGCGTGAAGTTGAAGAAGCACAGCAGAGAGTTGTTGCTGTTATCAGGCGCCTGGATGAAAGTGGTGAAATTATTATTTCGCGGGGTGGCGACGATGCGATTATCGCTTAGAAATGTATTTAAAAATCCGCAGATACGCGGGAAATGCCCCTACGATCAAAACCATGATTCTGATAGCGGGAGCTCACAGGAGCAGTTACCGCTCGATGTGGAGAATCCTTTCGATAACTGCCAACCTGATCATGAAGGCTTTGTATATTGGACGGAACAATCGGCTAAACAGGAATTGTGTGATGATGATTGCCACCCGGGGGAAAAAGAAGATAATGAGTACTCCGGTGAGCAGGATAAATTACGTAGACTGGAGCGTGAACTGAAAGAAAAGCATAAAGCAGCAGAAAAAGAACTGGAAGAAAATGTGAAAAAGCGCCTTGAGGAAGGCTATGAGCAGGGAAAAGCCAGGGCGGAAGACGAGTGCCGGGCGCTCAAGATGAAAGCTGAATCGCTGCTTCGTGAAGCCGAATTGAATGTTCGTGAGGCTCGTCAGAAATCAAAGGAAATAATAGCTTCATCCGAACATAAAATCGTCGAGCTGGCGATGGCTGTAGCTGAAAGGCTGATCAGAACCCAGCTCAGTATCGATCCGGATACCATTACAGCTGTAGTTCGCGATACAATGAGTATATTAAACGGCGGTACCCAGGTAGAGCTTTATGTTAATCCTGACGACCTGGATACATGTATGAACTTCAGTTCCCAGTTAAAAGATGAGTTCAGGGAAATAACCAGGTTGGAAATTCTACCAGACGAGGCTATTCCCCGTGGTAGCTGCCGTATTGAATCAGAAAGCGGTGTCGCCGAATACCTGCTCGAGGATGAAAAGGAACAGCTGAAAGAAACTCTGCTGAAACTGGCCCGTGATGAAGAGGAAACCCGGGTTGCCGAGGAGGATTCTTCATATGGCAAGCACTGAATCGGGCAATGGCAGGTACCTGTCAACCTTAACATCACTTCCCGGGGGCAGGGTACTTGGAAAAGTACGTCAGGTGATTGGCCTGGTAATAGAAGTTAGTGGAATCAGACCTTTTATCGGAGAAATATGCAATATACGGTCAACAACGGGTGAAACCTTTATCGCTGAAGTAGTAGGTTTTAGAGAAAAGTGCTGCCTGTTGATGCCCCTGGGTAACTTGCAGGGTATTGCACCCGGATGTATAGTTGAACCAACTGGAAAAAACTTTTCAGTCCGGGTGGGAGATGGCCTGAAAGGTCAGGTTCTAGACGGTTTAGGTAATCTCTTGGAAAACGGCCTGCCTGCCCTGGATGAAAAGGATGGTGTGGATTACCCGGTAAATAATACTCCGCCCAATCCCTTGGAAAGGCGACCCATTGAATCTGTTTTATCTACCGGGGTTAAGGTGATTGACAGCTTGATGACTTGTGGAGAAGGTCAGAGAGTAGGCATCTTTTCCGGAAGTGGTGTAGGTAAAAGCACTATGCTGGGCATGATTGCCCGGCACAGCGATTCAGATGTAAATGTTATTGCCTTGATTGGTGAACGGGGTCGTGAGGTTGGAGATTTTATTAAACGCGATCTTGGAGAAGAAGGGTTAAAACGCTCGATAGTGATTGTTTCCACTTCTGACCGTCCGGCCCTGGAAAGAGTGATGGGGGCCTTGGTAGCTATAACCATTGCCGAATATTTTCGTGATTTAGGGGCAAAAGTGATTTTTATGATGGATTCGGTTACCCGTTTCTGCATGGCCCAGAGAGAAATTGGTCTGGCTGTCGGTGAACCTCCCTCAGCCAAGGGTTATACACCTTCTGTTTTTGCCCTGATTGCCAAGTTCCTGGAACGCTCCGGCACCTCCAGGATAGGCAGTATTACAGGTTTTTATAATGTCCTGGTAGATGGGGACGATTTTAATGAACCGATTACTGATGCAGTGCGTTCCGTGCTGGATGGTCATATCGTTCTTTCCAGAAAACTGGCTTCACAGAACCATTTTCCGGCAGCCGATGTCTTGAATAGCAACAGTCGGCTGATGCTAAACCTGATAGACGACAGGCACAGGGAGCTTGCTGCGGAGGCTAGAAAGTTGCTGTCAACCTATGAGTCTATGGAGGATTTAATAAACATAGGGGCATATGTACCCGGATCTCAGCCTGAGATCGATCGATCCATCCAGCGGCGGCCTGATTTGCTTAAATTTTTGAGGCAGGAACCCGAAGAAAGCTATTCTTTAAGTGATGCACTCTCGGCTCTGGAAAAAGCTGTTGTATGAGTAAAAGGTGGTAGCCGATTATGAATTCCTTCAGCTTCAGGTTACAGAGGTTGCTTGGCTTTCGCCATATCCAGGAAGAAGAGGCGAAACGCGAATTGGGAATACGTCGCCTGGAGCTGGAGAAAGAAGCGGCCAGGTTGAGCAATCTGCGCCGGGAGGAAGAAGAAATACTTAAGCAGTGGCGCAGGCAGCTTGATCAGGAGATAGAACTGCCGAGGCTGCAGCTGACCCAGGAATACAGCAGGGTTTTGGAGAACAGGCTGTTCAGGCAGAGCGAGCAGCATAGAAAATCGGAAGATCGGGTTAATGAACAGCGTGAAGTGGCCAGGCAGTGCTGGCGTAAAAAAAGAATGCTGGAAGTTTTAAAAGACAAGGCCAGGCTTGAACATATACAACGTGAACAGGTAGCTGAACAAAATTTAATAGATGAACTGGTTATGAACTCATACTTCAGGAAAGGAGGTGATGAAAAATGAAAGTGGATCTAACTCTACTGGAGCAAATTGTCTCTCCCGGGAAAGCTCCTGCCGGGGGAGGTAATAACCTGGATGCTGGTGAATTTGCCGCCCTTTTAAAACAGGCGCTAGCTGATGTAATAGATGATAGTGGCCTGTCACCCGATGGTAATGACAAAGGTGCCCCTGGTAATGGGGAAGAAATGGCACTGTTTATTGAACAGCTGACTGTCGATAATGAACAGATTGCAGAACTGCTTGCAGATATTGGCAATGGAGAACCGGTAGACAAAACAAAAGCGCAAACAATAAACGATCAATTTATGTTTGCACTGGAAATGCTGGCCGGACATCAAAAAGCAGAAGTAGCCATGAGTCGGGAAGGTAGCATTGACCCATCTTTTCAACAGGAGAAGGTGACTGCTGCTGTTGCTGATAATAATCCCGGTGAAAAAGAAAAAGGTTTCGCAGGACGCGTTTCTCCCGAAGCAGCTGTAAACCCTGATAGCGATCCTGGCCAAATCCGGGCCGGCGATAAAAAGACTGGCAGCCCACCGGAAGACGGTTTAAAAAGCCAACGGGATCTTGCTTCCCGGATAACAGGTGATGCGGATGAGAACCAGGCCCTAAAAGGCAGGTTCAATCTCGATAGTCCTGAAAAAACTCCTGTTTCGGATAAACCTGCTGCCCGCCCTGCCGGAAGTGAGGTCGTGAACCCTGAGAACAAAGAACTTGCCGGGCAGGCTAAACAGGCAGCAACGGAGAAAGCAGCTGTCGGGGGTGATCAGCTAAGCAGCAAGACCGGCCAAAATGGACGTTCAGTAACGGCTAGTCATGATGCCCCTGCCGGAAAATCAGCAGGAATATACCAGGATAAAAGCCTGGAAGCGCAGAACGAGTTGAGTGCGAAAATGACTCGCGCCGAAACGGTTTCTGTAAAACCGCAGGTAAATAATGCACCTGCTGAACAGCCGCATTTAAATCAACAGCCGTCGATTCAGGCCGATCACGCGGTACGGGCTGAAGCTGTTTTACAATCTCAGGATAGCTCAAGCCTTCGCCAAAGTGTAATGCAGCAGTTGGAAGGAAAGCTGGTATATTTACGCGAAAGTGCGAACAATCCTGCCGAAATGCGCTTGACGCTTAATCCGCCTGAACTGGGCGAAGTTACAATCCGGGTTTTTTCCAGGCAGGGTAAACTTTCAGCATCAATAGTTGCTGAAACTCAACTGGTTAAAGAAATAATCGAAAGCTCAATTTCTGAGTTGCGCCAGAGAATGAATTTCGTCGGTATCCAGTTTGAGCAGCTTGATGTTTCCACATCAGACGGTTATTCAGGAGAATCCGACCGGTCGGACGGAAATTTCGGTGCTGCCAAGCCAAACAGTTCCGATTCCCCTGGTGGGGAGCTGGTTTCTGAAGAAAACAGTTCCGGGTCGCCGGCACTTGTATCCGGGATGGGAGACCGTATAATCGATTACCTGGCCTAGGAAGGAGGTTGGTTTAAAGATGGATGTATCAGCAACAAATCAGGCAGCGACAACTCAATATACTTCTGGCACAGGTCTGGCCGGCAACCAGCAGTTCAGTACAGATTTATTCCTGCAGCTGCTGGTAACCCAGCTGCGTTACCAGGATCCAATGTCGGAGAGCCAGGATACCGGTGAGCTGATTACCCAGTTAACCATGTTCACCCTGCTCGAGCAGGTGGTTAAACTTCAGCAGACTGTTGATCAACAATCCTTGATGCAAAGCAACCAGCAGGCTCTGAGTGTTCTCGGCAAAGAGGTTGAGGTAACAGGCATCGATGGCCTTCCCCTCAGGGGCACAGTCAGTGCCGTTGATATTAGCGGCTCGAAGCCTTACCTGAAAATAGGAGAGTACGATTATCCGCTCAGCTCGCTTCTGCGGGTTGAAGGAGGCGATAGCGAAGATGGTGAATAAAACCGGTTCCAAGATCGAGGCCCATATCCCAGCTGTAAAACAGAAGCCGGGCTGGGTTGACCAAAAAGGAGTTAAAGAGAAAAACGGCGATCTTTCCTTTCACCAGATGCTCGATCAGGTTAAGGGCAAGCGTGATGTAACTTTTTCCGCTCATGCCCGGGAAAGGATCGAAAGCCGCAAAATTGAGTTCAATGCAGAAGATATTTTTCGCATTGAAGAAGCTATGGATAAGGTAACACAGAAAGGTGCCCGTTCATCTCTCCTGCTGTTTGGTGAGGTGGCCCTGCTGGCCAGTGTGCCCAACCGCACCATTATTACGGCAGTGGACGGAAGCGAAGAGCGGGAACAGATATTTACCGGTATAGACAGCGCGGTTATTTTAAAATAAAGGCCGGACCTCCTTTCGAGGAAGCCTTGTTTCGCTGAATGACAGATGCGGAACGCCGTGCAGAATAAGCTTAACTATAAGCTATAGCATATCAAGGAGGTTATTTGTATGATTAGATCAATGAGTACTGCTGTAACAGGCCTGCGCGGCCATCAGCAAAAACTCGATGTTATCGGTAATAATATTGCCAATGTTAACACTGTTGCTTTTAAAAAATCGCAGGCCCGTTTTGAGGACCTGCTCAGCCAGACAATTCAGGGCGCCACGGCGCCGCTGACCCGCGGGGGGATCAACCCCTCCCAGGTCGGTATGGGTATGCGCGTATCTTCAATTATCGATATCCATTTCCAGGGAGCCATAACCAACACAGATCGTGAAACCGATCTTGCCATAGAAGGCGAAGGTTTTTTTATCGTCTCCGACGGCACCAGGGAATACTACACCCGTGATGGATCATTCGGCCGCGATGCAAACGGGGAACTGGTTAATGTTAATGGTCTCAAGCTGATGGGCTGGACCGGAGCAATCGGTGGTGAGCTGGAACCGATGTATATTCCCCTCGGTGAGCGGATGGTAGCCCGCCCTTCCCAGAACCTGGGTTTTGCCGGTAACCTGGATGCCCGCTCTTATTTTGCCGCAATTAATGAGGAACAGGAAATTGTTCTTAATGGAGCAAACGGTGGTACCTTTACCCTGACTTTTAATGGAGCGACAACGGGGCCTCTGACTTTCAACTCAACTGCAGGGGCAATTCAGACCGCACTTGAGGGCCTGGCCGGTATTGACCCCGGTGATGTAAATGTTGGGGGAGTAGCTGGCAACTGGACGGTGGAATTTACCGGAGATCTGGCCGGGACAGACGTCAGCCAGCTTGGTATTGACGGCAGTTCTCTCCAGTATCCCCTGGCTGTTGTTGCAACACTGTTTGATGGTGATGGAGTAGATAATGAAAGGCAGGAAGTAGATCTTGACGGGGCTGTTGGGGGCACCTTTGATCTAGACCTTGATGTGGGTGGTGTAAGCGGGATAGAAACTATTACAGTTGTATATAATGCTTCAGCTGCTGCCCTGCAAACTGCCCTTGAAGGCCATACCGACGTTGCTGCTGGTGATATTACCGTAACCGGTTCACCGGGAAACTGGGTAGTTGAATTCACAGGTGCCCTGGCAGGCAATGATATAGCTGAAATGACTATTGACGGCTCTGGCCTGGTTTATGATCTGGCTGCTGTCAACAACCTGGCCCAGGGCCAGGAAGAAGTGGTCGATCTTTATACCTACGAGTATTACGTTTTTGATTCGCTCGGCAGGCGCTATAACGTTGACTATGTTTTTACTCCCCTGGGGGGAAACACCTGGAACTATTCACTGAGCATCACTGATGGTTCCGGGGTGGAAATGCCCTTAACGGCCGGAGGCAGCGGGGTGTTGGCCTTTACTCCCCTGGGCAATCTCGATCTTTCCGCTTCCAGTATTCCCGATATCCAGTTTCAGCCGCCAGGGGCAGCTCCGTTGGTTATTGAGTCTGAGTTTGATACTGTGACCCAGCTGGCTGGGCAGAACAGCATGTTGGTTCGTGAACAGGATGGCTACGCCGCCGGTGAACTGGTAGCTTTTTATATCAGCCGCACCGGGGCTATTGTCGGCACCTACACCAACGGCATGGTTGAAGACCTGGGCCAGATTGCCATGGCTTTCTTTACCAACCCGGAAGGGTTAATCAAGGAGGGTGGTAACCTCTACATGGAAACCACTAACTCGGGTGAAGTGAGAATTGGTTTGCCGGGAACGGACGGGCGGGGGTTAATCTCATCATCGTCCCTGGAAATGTCCAATACCGACCTGGCTTTTGAATTTACTGAGTTGATCACCACCAGCCGGGCTTTTCAGGCTAACACCAGGGTCGTCACTACTTCCGACGAGGTTCTGGTTGAAGTAATCAACATGAAGCGATAAAAAAATGGCTGACCGGGAAGGGTTTAAGTCCCTTCCCGGTCAACCGGTTTAGACTTGGAGATAATAGGATGAAAAAGTTTGATCTAATGTCAGCTATCGGTATAGTGGTCGGGGGCGCCCTGGTTGTATTTGCAGTTGTTTCTGAAGGCGATCTCAGGGCTTTCTGGAACCCTTCCGGCATAATGATCACAGTCGGAGGTTCGTTCGGAGCCCTGATGGTTAGTTTTCGGCTGGACGAAATTAAAACAGTGCTGCAGGTAACCAGGAAAGTCTTTGTCCGCCAGGACGAATCTCTACTCGATTTACACAGCCGTTTTGTTGAACTGGCCCAGAAAGCGAGGCGGGAAGGTTTACTGGTTTTGGAAGATGAACTTGACCAAATTGAAGATCCGTTTTTTCGCAACGGGTTACAGATGGTAATTGATGGTTTTGAGCCGGATAACATACGTAATATTATGAATGCCGAACTTTCTTCACTTGAAGGCAGGCATGAACTTGGGCAAAGCCTTTACCGCACCTGGGGAGCTCTTGCTCCTTCATTTGGTATGATCGGTACTCTGATCGGCCTGGTTCTTATGCTTTCCCGACTTGATGACCCCAGCGCTATCGGTCCGGGTATGGCGGTAGCCCTGCTGACCACCCTTTACGGTTCGCTGCTGGCCAACCTGGTTTTCCTGCCTATGGCAGGAAAGCTGGCTATTTACAGCCAGGAAGAGATCAGGATGAAAGAGATTATCATCGAAGCTCTGCTGGCCCTGCAGAGTGGAATCAACCCTCGCCTGCTGCAGGAGCAGATTAAATCATATTTTTCACCTTCAGAAAAAATGCTGCTTGAACAGTCAAGCAAGCGGCCAGGGGATGAAGATGAAGTGGAGGATGTATTGATTAATGTCTGATCAGCGTGGCAACGGAGAACAGAATATGCGTAAACGCCGAAAAAAACCGGCGGAACAGGGCAGCCCCCTCTGGATGGTTACCTATTCTGATATGGTTACCCTGCTGCTGACCTTTTTTATTCTGCTTTACTCCATATCGGTTATTGATATTGAACGCTTTCAAACAGTGATCATATCAATTCAGACTTCATTCATGGGTTATACCGGCATCATGCAACAGACCCCCGACCCATACGAATCAACAGGAGAAGCTCTGGCATACGAAGAGGGTTTTTTCAATGAAGCGGCGATGATTGAAAGAGCACGGGATGCTGAAGAGATCATGGCCAAGGTTGAATCTTTTCTCGAAGAAATTGGTCTGGAGGGACAGGTTGAACTGCGCCTTGACGAGCGCGGTATTGTTATGGAACTGCCTGACTACATATTTTTTGAAAGAGCCCGGGCTGATTTGAGACCTGAAGCAAGGGCAGTTCTGGATCAGTTTTCTGATCTTTTCAAGGAACTCGATCGCAGTATAATCATCGAGGGACATACCTGTAATCTGCCAATTAATGTGCCGGAATTTCCCAGTAACTGGGAACTATCGGTGATCAGGGCAGTGAGGGTAACCCGATACCTGGTGGAAGAAAAAGGTATTGAGCCGGAACGCCTGACAGCAACCGGTTACGGGGAGTTTCAACCGTTGGAGCCAAACCTGACCCCTGAGGCAAGAGCAAGAAATCGTCGGGTGACCATGGTTATATCGCTGCAGAGCCCCGAAGCATATATGGAAGCTTACTAAAGGCAGGAGGTTGAATAAGATGGCAGCAAAGGCTGTGGCCGAAAAAGAAGCGGCAGAAGGTAAAAAGAAGAAAAAGGGTAAACCGCTGCTGCTCATTATCATAGTTGTTATACTGTTAGTTGTAATCCTGGCATTGGGAGTGGTCTTTTTATTATTTGACGGCTTTTCTTTTATAGGCGGCAGTGATGATGCAGCAGAGGAGGAAGTGGTGGAGCCGCCCCGTTTCCTCTACTCTTTGAAAGAGTTCCAGGTTAACCTGGCTGATCCCGGAACGAGACGTTTTTTGAGGACAACCATGGACCTGGCTTATAATGAAAAGGCACTGACCAAGGAACTTGAAACTAGAGAATCTGAGATCCGTTCCCTGATTATTTCAGTTTTACGCAGTAAGTATGTTGTTGATCTCGATGAACCCGGTGGCATGAAAGGATTGGAGCAGGATCTGCTGCAAACCCTGAACAACACACTGGTTGAAGGCGAGATAGAAGCAATTTATTACAGGGAATTCATATTCCAATAAAAAGGAGTACCGAGGTATGGCAGGCGAATCGTATAACAACAGCGCCGGGGATGATCGGGGTAGACAATTCCAGGATTATGCCCAGGAACAGCCTGAAATAAAAAAGGTTGTATTTCAGCAGCTAAAGGATTCCGGTTCGACTGCACGACAGCGGGGTATTCCTGCCGAGTTCCACCCGGTATCTCTTAAGATTAGTGCTGAGCTGGGTAAGGTGAAGCTCAAAGTGCGCGAACTGATTAATCTTGAAGAAAGCTCAGTTTTAAGACTAAACCGTGCTGCGGATGAAAAAGTTTTGATCCTGGTTAACGATACTCCTTTTGCCCATGGAGAGATAGTCGTTATAAATGATCGTTTCGGTGTCAGGGTTACTTCGCTCATAGACAGGGATGAAGGAGAAGATAATGATTCAAACAGGTGAAAAGAGGACGTCTGATGAGTGATTATGGTATGTTGTTCCAATCCATAGGTTTTCTGATTATCATCATTCTGCTGGCCTATTTTGCCCTCCGCTACGGCCTCAGATCAGCTTACCGTGGTTTTGGCAGTGGACGGATGCAGGTGCTCGAAAGGGTAGTTCTAGATCCCAAAAGCGGTTCTGCCCTGGTTCTCGTCCAGATGGGCAGGGAAGTGCTTCTCCTGGGCACCTCACAGGGAGGAGTAACTCTACTGAGAACCCTGAGTGAGCAGGATATTACTGAACTTGATAAACCGGATTCGGGTCAGGCTCTAAACCTGAAAGAATCTTTTTCACGGGTCCTATGCAATTTAAGGAAGGGATCGTCAGCCGATCAAGATGGCGACGGGAGCCAGTAATGAACCATACCTTGAAGAAATATTTGATCATCCTGATTGTAATTTTCCTGTTTCTGCTGGTTTTTGCAAATCCCGTTGCGGCTCAACCGATCCAAGTGCCTGATGTAAATTTACAGATCGGCGGGGAAGCTGAGGAAGACCCCGAATCACTGGTCGGTTTTTTGCAGTTACTGCTGTTGCTGGCCATCTTAACGCTTGCCCCGGCATTTGTCGTGTTAATGACATCATTCACCAGAATTATAATTGTGCTGTCATTTACCCGCAATGCCATGGCAACTCAACAGATTCCGCCCAACCAGGTTTTAATCGGGCTGGCTCTTTTCCTGACCTTTTTTGTAATGCAGCCGACCCTGGCTGAAATTAATGAAACAGCTGTACAGCCGTATATTGAAGGTGAAATAATCCAGGAAGATGCTTTTGAAATTGCTGCCGCACCTCTCAGGGAATTTATGTTTTACAACACCAGGGAAAAGGATCTTGCCCTTTTCGTTAATATAGCTGACATTGAGCAGCCGGAGACGGAAGAAGATGTTCCATTGCATGTCCTGGTTCCTGCTTTTGTAATTAGTGAACTGAAAACGGCTTTTCAGATGGGTTTCATGCTCTATGTACCTTTTTTGATCATTGATATGGTAGTGGCCAGCACCCTGATGTCTATGGGTATGTTTATGCTTCCTCCGGTTATTGTGTCAATGCCGTTTAAACTGTTGCTTTTTATTTTGGTTGACGGCTGGCACCTGGTTGTTAAATCGCTGCTCGAGAGTTTTTTATAAGGGGGATATAAAACATGACACCGGATGGTTTACTGAATATTGTGCAGCAGGCTATAATGATTATTCTGATTATGGTAGCCCCCATTCTCGGATCAGGGCTGGCTGTTGGACTGACAGTCAGTATTCTCCAGGCAACAACCCAGATCCAGGAACCGACACTGGCTTTTGTCCCTAAGATTGTTGCCGTTCTGGTAGCGATTATGGTTTTTGGAGGATGGGTTTTCAGTAATGTTGTTCAATTTACCCTGCAGTTGTGGAGTGAAGGGTTAACCATGCTTTAAGGCACCCGGTTAACAGGGAGGAATCTCATTGGAAGGACTACCGCCCATTGATCTGGGAAACTGGTTACTTTATCTTTTAATCTGGGCTCGCCTGATGGGATTTGTTTTCCTGTTCCCCTACTTTAGCTACCGGGGTATACCTTTTATGATGAAGGTTTGGTTATCCCTTGTAATTGCTTTTTTAGTTTTTAGTTCCATGGATAACCGCCCCGAACTGGTAATGAGTAGTTCCCTGGAAATGACCCTGCTCCTGGGCAAGGAGATCCTGACCGGTCTTGCTCTCGGTTACCTGGTTGTCCTGATGTTTTCATTATTTTTAAATGCCGGTCAGATGGTGGATATGAAATCTGGATTAATGTTGTCCGGGGTTTTTGAACCGCAATTTGGTAGCCAGGTAACTTTTATGGGCCAGTTTTATTATCTGCTGGCACTGGTTTTTTATTTAACTTTGAACGGGCACCATTATTTTTTAAAATCAATAGCAGATAGCTTTGCTATCATACCGATCGACGGGCTGTTTATGGGCAGAGAAGTTAGTGAAGGGGTAATTCATATCTTTGCCGATATTTTCGCCCTGGCATTTCAGCTTGTAGCGCCGATCATTATTATATTGATGATCATGGATATAGCTCTTGGATTACTGGCCAAGACAGTTCCCCAGGTTCACGTTTTTATTGAAGGGTTACCGCTGAAAATTGCTTTTTCCATGCTCTTGCTGGCGATATTGCTGCCCATGTTTGGAGTGGTATGGGAAAGCCTGCTTGGCCGTTTTGCTGAATATTTTTACCAGTTTATGAGAGGGTGGTGAAAACGTGTTCTTCTTCTTTTATGAGGGAGGAGATAAAACCGAAGAACCAACGCCGCACCGACTGCGTGAAGCACGCCGTAAGGGGCAGGTTTTTAAAAGCGTGGAACTAAACTCTGCGATCAATATTGTTGGTGTTATGGTTCTTTTTATCGTTTTCAGCACAGTAGCTTTCAGGGGTTTTGAATATGTTTTTAATACCTTTATCGGGGACATGCTTAGCTTTCCCCTGACTATGACTAATGTGCAGGTTGTTTTCCAGGAGGCTGTCACCCGTTACCTGTTGATGATGGCGCCAATATTTGCAGTTGCCATTTTACTGGGAGTCGGTTCAAACCTGATCCAGGTTGGGTTTCTTGCTTCAACCCAGCAGATGGCGCCCCAGTTAAATCGCCTGAACCCGGTAGAAGGGCTGAAGAAAATCTTTTCCAAAAAAGCCCTGTTTGAAATGGTTAAGTCGATTTTAAAAATAATCATTATCGGCGCAGTAACTTATTTTTATATCCGCAGTGAAATGGATACAATGCTTTTGCTGGTTAACCAGACAGCTGAAACCAGTCTTGGCGTATACTGGAGTACCATGACAACTCTTGGAATTATTGTCGGTCTTGTATTTCTTATTATTGCCTTTCTTGATTACCTGTTTCAACGGCAAGAGTATAAGACCAGTCTAAAAATGAGTCGTAAAGAGATTAAAGATGAATATAAACACCTTGAAGGAGATCCCCTGGTCAGGGCTAAAATCAGGGAAAAACAGCGCCAGGTTGCCAGGGAGCGCATGCTGCAGGATGTTCCTTCGGCTGATGTTGTAATTACCAACCCAACCGAACTGGCTATTGCCCTGGTTTACCGTGAAGGGAAGGATCAGGCACCCCGGGTGGTTGCCAAGGGGGCGGCAGTTTTGGCCCGGCGAATCAGGGAAATCGCTGCAGAATATGATATAGCGGTGGTTGAGAATCCGCCGATAGCACAAATGCTTTGGAAACATACAGAACTTGGTGATGAAATACCAATAGAACTTTACCAGGCTGTGGCAGAAATACTGGCAGCAGTTTTCCAGGCCCGGGAAAAGAGTATTGTTTAGAAGAAAGGTGACCTACAGATGGCGGTAACCAGAAGGGAGCAGTTTACAATTGGTTCTCTCGGAAAATTTTTCCGGGGTAATGCCGATATTGCTGCTGCCGTAGCTTTTATTTTCATTGTTATTATTATCATTATTCCCATATCGACCTGGATGCTCGATATTTTGTTAACTGTGAATATCGCTTTCGGCTTGATTGTCCTTCTGGTTACCCTTTTTGCCAGCGATACCAGGGAACTAAATATATTTCCATCTATACTGCTTACGGCAACTCTTTTCAGGCTTGCCCTGAATATATCTTCAACCCGGTTGATCTTATCTACCGCCGATGCCGGTTCGGTTATTCAGGCTTTTGGACAGTTTGTTGTTGCCGGTAACTATGTTGTTGGAATGGTTGTATTTATTATCATTACCCTGGTTCAGTTTCTGGTTATTACCAACGGTGCCGGGCGTGTTGCTGAAGTAGCCGCCCGTTTCACACTTGATGCAATGCCCGGAAAGCAGATGAGTATAGATGCCGACTTTAATGCCGGACTGATTGACGAGGACACTGCCCGCACCAAGCGAAAAGATCTTCAAAAAGAAGCTGATTTTTATGGTTCAATGGACGGTGCCAGCAAATTTGTCCGCGGTGATGCTATTGCCGGTATCGTAATTGTTCTGATCAATATTATCGGTGGCCTGGGAGTTGGGGTTCTACAGCTTGGCATGTCATTCGAACAGGCAGCATCTGTATTTACGATTTTAACTGTTGGGGATGGCCTGGTAGCCCAGGTTCCGGCTCTGCTAATATCTACTTCTGCCGGTATGCTGGTTACAAGATCAACGGCAGAAGCATCATTTGGTGAGGAAATGGCCAGCCAGCTATCTGCCTTTCCTAAAGTTATCCTGCTTGCTTCGGTGTTGTTGTTTTTCCTTGGTATCGTTCCCGGCCTGCCGTTTTTACCCTTTTTCCTGCTTGCAGCCGGGGGAGGACTTATTGCTTTCATCTTGTTCAGAGAGAAGAAGATCGAAAAAGATAAAGAAGTTGAATTGGCCGAGCAGGATCTGGCAGAGACGCCACCGGAACCCGATGATTTTAAAAACCTGCTCAAGGTTGAATTAATGGAAATTGAAATTGGTTATAACCTGGTTGATCTGACAGATGAAAGGCGGGGTGGTAACCTGTTGGAAAGAATTACTGCCGCCCGCAAACGAGCTGTTAATGAACTTGGTGTAATTATCCAGCCTATAAGAGTACGCGATAACTTGCAGCTGGGACCCTTCGAGTACCGCTTTAAGCTCAAGGGAAACGAAGTAGCCAGGGGAGAAGTAAGGCCGGGGCTTTCTCTTGCCCTTAATCCGGAAGGAGAACTGCCTTCTGAATTGGATGGAATAGCTACACAAGAACCTACATTTAATTTACCGGCAGTCTGGATCAGTGAAGATTACAAGGCTAAAGCAGAGGCCCTTGGCTGCACAGTTGTTGACGCTTCAACAGTGTTGATTACACACCTCACTGAGGTGATTAAGAATAATGCCCATGAACTACTCGGCAGGCAGGCAGTAAAAGAAATGGTTGAATCGATAAAAGAAACCAACCCTGCTGTAGTTGAGGAACTTAGCCCGGAAGTCCTTTCACTTGCCGAGATTCAGAAGGTGATGCAAAATCTGCTCAGGGAAAAAGTGCCCTTGCATGATCTGGTTACTCTACTTGAGGAGCTATCCGATCAAGGGCGTATGACCAAGGATATCGATGCCCTGACAGAATCGGCCAGACAGGCACTGCGCAGGACGATAACCGGGCAGTATATCAGTCCGCAGGGAAAGCTTGAGGTTGTAACAATCGACCCCAAGCTTGAAAAAGTAATTGCCGACTCGATCCAGTCCACAAGACAGGGCAATTTCCCCGTAATGGAACCCGGGATGACCCAGAATCTTATTGACGGTATCGGAAATGTAATTGAAAGCCTGGCCCAGAAAGGTATCAGCCCGGTTTTACTAACTTCACCGGCAATTCGTTTGCCGTTGAAAAGATTGCTTGACCGGTTTCATCTGCCGGTCACAGTGCTGTCTATCAATGAAATATTGCCCGAGGTCAGAGTTGAGGCGGTAGGAGTGATCAGGGATAATGAAAATTAGAAAGTATATGGCAGCCGATATGAAAGAAGGAATGGCCAGGATCAAGAAAGACCTCGGCCCCGATGCAGTGATACTTCACAGCCGCAGTGTGCGAAGAAAAGGACTGCGCGGTCTTTTTTCTCCACGCCAGATGGAAATAATTGCAGCGGTTGATCAGAAGAAAGACCAAACTACTGCGAACAATGTAATGCTAAAAAAGGTGATCGAAAAAGAAAAGCAGATGTCTGTAATGGCTAAAGAATTAAACGAGCTTAAGAATGTGGTTTCCGAACTCTCGGCTGTATCTGTTGCGGAGAATCACAATAACACAACAACAACTATCACTAAAAAGAAAAGCGTTAATTACTGGCGTAATTACCTTGAGCATCACGATCTTGATCCAAACCTTCTCGAGGAAATATTCAGCGAGGCTGAAACAGATGCTGCTGTACCCGGCAGAATGAGCCACAGCCGCATGGCAGAAATACTACATGAAAAAGCAGCCAGAAAAGTTTCCTGCATCAGTGGCTGCAGCTGTAGAGCGCAGATCTTTATCGGTCCAACCGGTGTAGGTAAAACAACTACCATGGCTAAACTGGCAGCACGTTTTGCCCTTGAAAACCAGGAAAAAGTTGGTCTTGTCACCATAGACCATTACCGTATCGGGGCGATAGACCAACTACGAACTTATGCAGAGATAATGGATTTACCCCTGGAAGTGGTCCTGGCACCCCGCGACCTCTTTAAAGTTATGGTGCGCCTTGAAAACTGTGATAGAATTCTCATAGATACTGCGGGAAGATCTACCGGTAGTGATGATCAGCTTGACGATTTGGTTCCCTATATCGATATGTTGTTGCCGGCTGATATTCACCTGGTGATTAGCGCTACAACCAGGCGCCAGGATGTGCAGTATATCGCGGAAAGATTTAAGCGGCTTAAATATAATCGCCTGATTATAACCAAGCTTGACGAAACAAATGCTTATGGAAACCTTCTGAACAGTTTTTATTACACCAAAGCACCCTTGATTTACCTGACAGACGGGCAAAGAGTTCCGGAAGATATTAAACCTGCCAGCGAAGTCGATCTGGCCGGCATGCTTTGGAGGACCACTTAATGATTATTGATCAGGCCGAACAATTGCGATCCGATGCCAGGCAGGTAAGTATGCAAGGTAACCTTACCCGCTCCAAAAACCCCTCCGGGTGCCGGGTTATTGCCGTAAGCAGCGGTAAAGGTGGTGTAGGCAAGACCAGCCTGGTTCTTAACCTGGGTCTGGCCCTGGAGAAAAAAGGATACCGGGTTATCTTGATCGATGCTGATCTGGGGTTGGCCAACCTGGATGTAATGCTTAATGTAACCCCGAAATATAACCTGAATGATGTAATTAACGGCAGTAAATCTATCGGGGAAATCATTATTAACGGGCCCCTTGATCTGAAAATTGTTCCAGGTGGATCCGGTCTATTTGAGCTGGCTAACCTGGATCGCATGAAAAGACAGCACCTGATAGATCAACTCTCTTTATTGGAAAGAGAAGGAGATTTTATCATCATTGATACGGCAGCAGGGTTATCACGCAATGTAATCAGTTTTATCGCCGCTGCCGATGATTTTGTTTTGGTTACCACCCCTGAACCAACCGCTTTAACAGATGCGTACGGCATGTTAAAGGTGCTTGTAGAGCAGGGTTTGAAAGAGAAAAGCAATGTTATTGTCAATTCAACTAAAAATATTGAACAGGGCCATAAAACGTTTGAACGTCTCAGCAGGGTCGTAGGCACTTACCTACCGGCGATGAAGTTACACTACCTGGGTGATGTGCGCTATGATCCTGCTGTAAGTAATGCAGTGCATAATTTTTATCCTTTTGTGATCAGCCGGCCTCACAGCGCCGCTTCTTTAGCGGTAAAGCGTATAGCCTGGCGCATAGCCACCAATGGCAATGATCGTTTTGCTGAGAAAAGCGGGGTTGCCAGTTATTTTAACCGCTTAAAGAATATGTTTGTTATTAAAGGAGAGGAGGGCTGTTACGGGGATGATGGAGCAGCTGCGCGTTGAAGATCAACTGCAGATTCTTAATGAGCAGGAGCAGGAATATTACATGACCAGAATCCGTGATATCGGGAAAGACAGTTTTACTGTGTATAAACCGGAATCGGGAGGAAAAACTCTGAACATGCCCGAACAGAGCAGCTGGCAATTCTGCCTCCTCCGGGATGATGCAGTATATTTTTTTACATCACGAATAATAGATATTAAACAGGAAAGCGGGGGAAATATTTACGGGGTAAGCAAACCGGAGTCGGTTCATCGTCAACAGAGGAGGGGGCATGTCAGGGTTCCCTGTCATCACAACCTGGTTTACTGGAATTGGGAGGAAACGAATGTAAATGGTTTACCCTCTCCGATAATGGCTACCCGTTCGTCTGAATTATGGGAAGATCCCCAGTGGATTGAAGATTACCTGGAAAAGCTTGAAAAAACGGTAGTTGGTAAAAATGCTTTCACCCTGGATATGTCCGGTGGCGGGTTGAGAATGGTCACTCTTGAGCCGCTCGAAAGGCATGATCGGCTGCTGGTAAAAATAGTACTCGAAACACAAAAAACGAAACAGCAGCTGCTCTTTCTTGAAGCAAAGGTAGTTCGGGTAGTTCCCCTGAATATTGGTGGTTGGAAAAGATATCGGGTGGGGTTAAATTTTATTAACCTCACTGAAAAAGTGCAGGAAAAGATCATAAGTTATCTATTCACAGTAATGCGTAAAAAGATTTGAGGAGGGAAGAGAATGACTATGCGAGAGCGTAACGCCAAGAATGTTTACAGGCAGCAGAGCACAGAATCAAGGGAGGAGACCATTACAAAGTTTCTGCCCCTGATCAGAAAACTGGCGTCGAAACTCAGCATAGCTTTGCCTCCTTCCCTGGATGAAGAAGATTTAGTAGGCAGTGGTATCATTGGTTTGATCGAAGCTCTTGATCGTTTTGAACCTTCCCGGGGGGTTCAGTTCTCCACTTACGCAACCTGGAGAATAAAAGGGGCAATGATTGATGAAATCCGGAAGACCAGTCCGGCACCTAGATCTTTTTTCAGTCAATTTCGCCAGGTCCACCAGGCAGAAGAACAGCTCCGCCAATCGTTGAACAGGGAACCGAGCCGTGAAGAAATAGCAACCAGACTTGGCTGGAACGTGAATGCAGTGGAGCAGGTTTGGGCTAACTATAACCTGATGACTGTCGTATCTCTGGAAAAGATGATCATGTCAAATGACGGAGATGATACCTTGCGACTGGAAGGAGTTATTTCGGCTCCCGATTTAACTCCCGAAGAAATGCTGACCGACAAGGAAATGATTGAACGCTTGGCTGCTGCAATTGAGCTGCTGCCGCAAAGAGAACGACTGATGCTGGCACTCTTTTATTACGAAGAACTGACCAAAAAAGAAATTGCCGAATTGATGAAAGTATCGGCAGCACGAATATCCCAGCTGCATGCCAGGGCAATTGAAAAACTGCGCCAAACCCTGGCAGATGAAGAATAGTTGGCATAAAAGAAAGGAGTTGCCTATGGGTTACCTGTTAATCGGTTTTATGATGGGAATAATAATTACTCTGCTATGGCAAAAGTATTATAAAGGCATGCCAGTTTTTCAGCTGTTAATGCAGCGCGAGCTGGCTTTGAACGGTCAACTTGGCAGTATTACTGCTCTCAAGAAAAGGATGGACCAGATAGAAAAGAAATTAGCTAATCTCGAACAAGATATAATTATTCCCCCCGAGGAGGAAGTATCAGCAAAACTTGAGATACTCCCCGGAGTTAATCATAACAACCGTTTAAAGGGTGTTGCTAAAACCGATCGTAAAATAATGCGAAGAAAGGTTTTGGAAATGTGGGCAGAAGGTAGCTCTGTTGCTGAAATTGCTTCAGTTACCAACCTGGGACAGGGTGAAATTGAACTGATTATTTCCATGCAGGCCAATGGTTAGTTGAAGCAACCCAACGTTTAACCTTGTTAGGTCATATAGAAAATGAAAAAAAATATTCGATAAGGGAGGTGAAAAGATGAGAGGGCTATATTTAGCCGAAGGCTCAATGTTGGTTCAACAGGCTCAGCTGCAGGTAGTCAGTAATAATATGGCTAACCTGAGGACTACCGGTTTTAAGAGAGACCATGGTGTGGAAACAAGTTTTGCCGAGTGGATGGTTCATGAATTAAGACCTGCACCGGGTAATGTCAGGGGAGGGACACTGAGGCCAATTGGAACGATGGCTCATAATGTGGCGACCCAGGAAACTGTAACTTCGTTTTTTCAGGGGCCGCTTGAAGTAACCGACCGCAGGCTTGATTTTACCCTGGTGGGCAATGGTTTTTTCCAGGTCCAGGGTTTGGAGGATACACTTTATACCAGGAACGGGCGGTTTTATATTACTGAAGAAGGCATGCTAGTAACTGCAGAAGGTTACGAAGTATTAGGTGAAGGAGGCCCCATACAAATTGGATCAGATCAGGTAGATGTACAATCTGACGGATCTATTTTTGTCGATGGTGCCCAGGTTGCCGTATTAGACATAGCAGTGTTTGGAGAAGATGCGCTAATAGAAAAATTCGGCTATAATTACTTTACAACTGATGCTGCCCCTGATGCAGAAGCAGATTATGAAGTCCTGAACGGTTTTCTTGAAAACTCCAATGTCAGCCTGACCAGGGAAATGACTTCACTGATGATGATTCGCCGGACTTACGAAGCAGCCCAGAAGATGATGATTACCTATGATCAAATTCTCGATAAAGCTGCCAACGAGCTCGGCTCTTCAGTATAAGCTGAAAAAGCCGATAATAAAAGAGGTGAGAAAAAATGAGCAGGTCATTTTTTAATGCTTTTTCCGGAGTGGCTGCCCACCATCGTTCTTTGCAGCAGGTAGCCGATAACATGGCTAATTTGAACACTAATGCCCATAAAAGGTCAGAAGTGTCGTTTACTGAGTTGCTTTACGGGGAACTGAAAGAAAAAAGATATGCTGTAGATCCCCTGGCAGAAAAGCTGGCGCCGATAGCCGGAAAGGGAACGCACTTATACCCGGTTACCCGTTTTTTCGACCAGGGTATCCTGCAGCTTTCTGATCGTCCGCTTGATCTGGCAATTGAGGGTAAAGGTTTTTTCCGGATTACTACTGAAGATGGTGGTGAAGTATACACGCGAAGAGGTGCATTTCTTCTGGATGACGATGGAAGAATTGTAACCGATCGGGGTGATTACTTAGATACCAACATTAATTTGTCAGGGATAGCTGTAAGCGATATTTCAATCAGCCCTGAAGGCAGGGTTTACATTCAGGAAGAAACAGGAGAGACCCGGGAGCTGGGTCAAATCAACCTTTATACTTTTGTCAATGAGGGCGGTTTATCAGAACGCAGTGCCGGCTTGTTTGAGACTACAGAAGCCTCCGGTGAACCGCAGGAAGGAACTCCGGGCAGCAATGGATTCGGGCATCTGAGGCAGAATTTTCTTGAAGCCTCCAATGTTAACATGGCTATGGAAATGGTTCAATTAATTGCCAGCCAGAGGGCCCTGCAGGCAAATGTGAGAAGTTTGATAACCGCTGACGAACTGAAAGCACTAACATTACTGGTGCGAGGGTAAAAATTGGTTGTTACACATAAAAGACAGGAGGTGACATTATGGCAAAAGATGCTTTATCGCAGTCGGAGATTGATTCACTAATTAATGCTTTATCAAGCGGAGATCTGGAAGAAGAAAGTGAACAGGTCAGTGATGATTACCAAGCTTATGATTTTCGCAGGCCGACTAAATTTTCCAAAGAGCAGATCCGGACGATGCAAATTATTCATGAAAATTACGCCCGGTTAATGGGCAACTACCTGACTTCTTTTTTACGGGTTCCTGTAAAACTGGAAGTCGTTTCGGTGGCCCAGGTTTCTTATGAAGAGTTTATTTTTTCTCTTCCCGTTCCCACCCTGATGACAATATTTAACATGTCACAGGAAATGGGTGTAGCTATGCTTGAAACAAATCCGACTTTTGTCTTTACCATAATTGATCTTCTTTTTGGAGGTGAGGGGAAACAACCGGGGAAAGTAAGGGAATTAACCGAGATCGAAATATCGGTTATGAGGCAAATTTGCGAGAAATTTCTCGATAACCTGGGCTATGCCTGGAAAGGCATCGTACAGATGGAACCCCAGATCGAAAGTATGGATACCAATCCCCAGTTTAACCAGGTCATAGCTTCAAGCGAAACAGTTGCCCTTGTTTCTTTTTCTGCTAACGTGCAAAATGTACAAGGTTTTGTTAACCTTTGTTTTCCTTTTATTGGCTTGGAGCAAATATTATCCAGCCTGACTGCTCAAAACTGGTTTAACCAGTTTCAGCAGTCTACATCTAAAAATAAACCGGGTAACATTGAAAAATGTTTACAAGCCCCCGAAGCTGAAGTCCAGGCGGTTTTAGGTACGGCCAGGATTACTCTCGATGATTTCCTGCAGCTGCAGGAGGGAGATGTTTTACCGCTGCGTAGAAGAAGAGGAGAACCACTTGAACTCCTGGTTGAAGGTAAGCCTATTTTTAAAGTTCAGCCGGGTTTGAAAGGAACACGTATTGGAGTCCAGGTAATAGACTGGATCTCAGAAGATAGCTAATAAAGCAGGTGAATAGAGTGGGTAATGAAAATTTACTGACAGAAGAAGAACTCAGGGCCTTGTTAGACAACGATCCAGGCCGGGAAGAAGACCTGAAAATGGATCTTAAGCTGAAAATGGTGCTCGATTTCCCTCTTGAAGTATCAGTTCGGCTGGGTGATGCTGAAATGAACGTCGGGCAGATTCTTAATCTTACCGTGGGTACAGTAATAGAACTTGACAGCATGGTTAATGACAAGGTTGACTTAAAAGTAAACGGGAAATCATTTGCCCAGGGAGAGGTTATAACTATTGGTGAAACATTTGGTGTTCGTCTGGATAACCTCAGTAAGCCGGAAGATAGGATTGAGAATTTACGTTGATCAGCAAAATATAGAAATAGTACCTTTCTTGAGGGAGAGTATTGAGAGGAGCCTGGTATGGAAGAGCTAAGCGCGCTGGAAAAAGAAACAATAGCTGAAGTGGGTAATATATCACTGGGTGCTTCTGCAACGGCTCTCTCTGTTATTCTAAATAGAGAAGTTGATATTACCACTCCTAAACTGGAACAGCTGCATCTTGCTGATGTCCAACGGAATTATCCTATCCCCTGCCTGGCTGTTGAGGTTAGCTATACTTCAGGCCTGCAGGGTAGCAACATGTTATTAATTAAAGAGAAAGATGCAATAATAATTGCTTCAATGATGATGGGCGAACCATTTGAGGGAAAAGAAGGCCCCCTGGATGAAATCGGACTTAGCGCTGTTCAGGAAGCAATGAACCAGATGATGGGTTCAATGGCAACATCCATGTCGGAGTTATTTACAAGAGCTATTGACATAACCCCACCCAAGATTGAAAGAATTGACATGGCTGAAGAAAAAATTATGTTTGGTGACTACGGAGAAGATGATTTATTTGTTCAGGTTGAGTTTACTATTAAAGTTGAGGATATAATCAACAGTGTTATGGTCCAGGTAATACCGGTATCTTTTGCCAGGCAAATGGCTGGTTACCTGCTCGGAGAAGTTTCAGAATCAGCTTCTGTTTCTGCTGTCGAATCAACTGCCGGGATAGAGGCAGGTTCTGAACCGGAAAGCGAAAAAGCCGCGGAGTTAAATAACAATGCTGTTGAAGCTGCAATAACCGCACCAGCAGGACAAGCAGGGGAAGAACTGAGTGAAATTGAGAAAGACACTCTTGGTGAAGTGGGCAATATATCTCTCGGTTCTTCAGCAACAGCCCTCTCTCTCTTGTTAAACAGGAGTGTTGAGATCACTACTCCCCAGGTCGAAATTATCAAGGTAAAAGATATTCAAAAAAAGTATCCCATTCCCTGCTTGCTGGTGGAAGTTGATTATATAGAGGGGTTAAAGGGCAGTAACGTTCTTTTGGTGAAAGAAGATGATGCCCTGGTAATTGCCGCCCTGATGATGGGGGAAGAAAGCCCGGGTGATAAGAAAAGTCCTTTAACAGAATTAGAGATGAGTGCTGTTCAGGAAGCAATGAACCAAATGATGGGTTCGATGGCCACTTCCATGTCGGAACTTTTTATGAGAGCTATAGATATATCCCCCCCAAGAATGGAACTGATTGATCTATCCGACGAAAGAGAAATGCTGGCAGACATGGATTCAGAGGATAGTATAGTTCACGTTAAATTTTCGATAAAGGTTGAAGATATGATTGATAGTGTCATGGTCCAGGTTATACCAATGGATTTTGCCCGGGAAATGTCTGGTTACCTTCTACAGGACCATTACAGTGAAGAAGAACCAGGTGCTGCCGATGTGGAACAGCAGCCGCAGCAGGATGCATTCCCTGAACCAGAAACTATTGAGAAAGAAGCTCAGAAGCAGGAAGCTCCACCAAAAATTGTTGAGGAAAAGCCTGCCGGGCATGTACCGGGTACTCCTGCACCTAGTATTGATAGGATAGCAGATATAGATTTGGACAAACTTGACCTGGTTCGGGATGTCCCTATGAATATAACCGTTGTGTTGGGAAAAACCAGGATGCCTTTAGGAGGGCTTTTTGCATTAGATAAAGGCGGTGTAGTTGATCTTGATTGTAATGTTAACGACCCGGTAGAAATAATAGCCAATGATCGTTTGCTGGCCAGGGGTGAAATAGTTATGATTAATGATCAACTTGGTGTGCGTATCACAGAGATACAGTTTGAAGAAATACTTGATCAGTATAATGTTTAGTGTTTACAGGTTGCTGTTAAAATAGTATTAATGCGGGGAGGTTCACAGGTATGGATGTTTCGCAATATGCTGAGCTCTTTCAAGCCGAAGCCGGGGAATATATGCAGGTATTAAACCAGTGCCTGCTTAACCTTGAGCGGGATCCTCAGGATCGTGAAGAACTCCTGGAAGCTTTCAGAGTTGCCCACAGCCTTAAAGGAATGGCGGGAACAATGGGCTACCATCATGTTACTGATATTGCTCATGGGTTAGAAAATTTCATGGAAGGTTTTAAAACAGGTGAACAGGAGCCGTGTCCCGACCTGCTTGATATTCTCTTCGAAGCAGTTGATCTACTCCAGTTGTCCCTGGAACATCCCGAGGAGTCACCTCCCGAAGATGTTGAAAAATGGAACGCTCTGCAGGTTAAAATGAATAACTATAAAGAGCGGGATTCATTTACCTTACCGGCTGAAGAAGAGCAAGAAGAGACAACTGGTGATCTGATTACGCTTGGAGTAATGGATCAGGAAATAATTCGTCAGGCAGAAGAAAAGGGGCAGAAACCGAGCAGGGTGACTATTACCCTCAAGCGGGAGGCCCTGATGAAGTCGGTAAGAGTTTATATGATTTTTAAAGTATTGGAGGAGCTAAGCGAAGTAATTACCTCATCTCCTCCGATGGCTGACCTGGAAGAAGAAAAATTTGAACAATCTTTTCATGTATTACTAATACCCCATCAGGGTAATACAGCGGCAATCCAGGAAAAAGTAATGCAAATTACCGATGTCGAGTTAGTGGAGGTTTCCACCTGGTCTGAAGATCAAGGTAGCGCGGATTCAGGCACCGGAAAAGGTGAAGAAACCTATGCAGTTTCAGAGGCTGAAACAGCAGATTTACCTGCCGAAGATGATGCGGCAGCGAAAGCCGATAGTAATAATAATAAACCTGTCAGTAAGGTTGAGAATAATCAGGCCACAGAAGAACAAAGTCAGGTTGCCAAGGCAGTGGATAAGATGGTCAGGGTAGAAACACAGAAACTGGATGACCTGGTAAACCTGGTAGGTGAAATGGTGGTTGCCCGGACCAGGATAACTGAAATTGGGCGAGGCTTTAGCGAAGATCTCGACAATTCTATCGACCAACTGAAAAGATCAATTACCAACCTTCAGGATACAGCTATGGGTTTGAGAATGGTTCCCATTAAGCAGGTATTTGAGCGTTTCCCAAGAATGGTGCGCGATTTATGCCGGGGGAAGGGAAAGAAAGTTCAACTTCATATTAGTGGCGAAGAAACTGAACTTGACCGTTCAATAATTAATCGTCTTTCTGATCCACTGGTGCATTTGTTACGCAATTCGTTTGATCACGGTATTGAAACGCCTGAAGAGAGAATAAAAAAGGGTAAAAATGAAGAAGGATCTATTTTCCTTAGCGCCTGCCATGAAGGAAACCAGGTTGTAATAACAGTTGAAGATGACGGGGCCGGGATTAACCCGGACAAGGTGGGTGAAATAGCTGTTCAAAAAGGGGTTATCAGCAGGGCTGAATTAAACCAGCTGACCGATGAAGATAAAATCAACCTGATCTTTTTTAACGGCTTTAGCACTTCAGCTGAAATAACCGATGTTTCAGGACGTGGAGTGGGTATGGATGCTGTTAGAAACAGCATCGAATCGTTGCATGGAACGGTTGAGGTGTTTAGTGAAATAAATGTAATGACCCGTTTTGTGTTGCGGTTGCCCCTGACTCTGGCTATAATAAAAACACTGTTGGTTAAATCTCTGGATCAATTTTATGCCATCCCGGTTGAGATTATCAAGGAGAATGTTTACCTGGACCGGACCGAAATAAAGTCTATTAAAGGCAACCCAGTTGTAAACCTGAGGGGAGATGTTATCCCCCTCTACTCCTTGAGCGGATTGCTTGGTTTCGGACACAGTAACCTGCCCGATGGAGAATGTTCTGTTGTAATCGTTGAAGCAGCAGGTAAAAAAGCCGGTTTTGTTGTTGATGAACTGGTTGGCCAGCAGGAGATCATGATTAAATCACTGGGTAGTTACCTGAAAGGGATAAAAGGTATTGCCGGAGCTACAGTCCTTGGTGACGGAAGGGTTACCCTGATTATTGATGTTGCCGGCCTTTTAAGTGAAGGGAGGGAGTATATTGAGCAAAACTGTACTGGTAGTTGACGACACAGCTTTTATGAGAATGACGCTGAAAAACATGTTGGAGAAAAACGGGTATGAAGTTATTGGTGAGGGAGAAGATGGTTTAAAAGGCGTAGAATTATACAAACAGCTAAAGCCATCTCTCGTAACAATGGATATCACTATGCCCAATATGGACGGTATTACGGCAATTAAGGAGATAATCAGTTTTGATCCTGGTGCTTCGATTATCGTAGTTAGTGCCATGGGGCAAAAAAGCCTGGTTATTGAAGCATTGAATGCCGGAGCGAAGGACTTTGTAGTTAAACCGTTCCAACCTGATCGGATTGCTGAAGCGCTTGCCAAGGTTGGCGGTTAGATTATTGACTGGTTATTATTTGCTGTCCAGGCAAATATGCAGCACTTTTTGGAGGTAGTAGATGGATACAGTTCATGTGAAAATAGCCGATCTCGCTGCTCGAAAAGATCAGGGAGTTCTGGTCACTTTCGGGCTCGGCTCTTGTGTTGGCATAGCTCTTTATGACCAGAAGGCGAAAATCGGCGGCCTGGCGCATATATTGCTTAACGACAGTACTAAATTTGTTCGCCCAAGTGTTACCAATGTAAACCCGGCAAAATTTGCCGATACCGCAATTCCTCATCTGCTTGAAATGATGGTCAAAATGGGAGCTCAGAAGAGTTCTATTGTAGCAAAGATTGCAGGTGGTGCCAGCCTGTTTAATTTCAAATCAGAGTCGGGCAATGTTGGCGATAAAAATATAGAGGCTGTGCGTATTAAACTGAAAGAATTGGGCGTATCAATTGTTTTTGAAGATGTTGGAGGCAAACATGGCCGCACGATGCGCCTGTTTGTCGATACCGGGGAAGTAACCATTTCGACTGCCGGCAAAGGAGCACTTAAGAGTTGAAAATAATTAAAGTTTTGGTAGTAGATGACTCTGCTTTAATGCGCAGGGTTATTTCTGATATTATAGCCGAACATGATCAGCTGGAATTGGTAGCGACTGCCCGTGACGGCCTGGACGCTTTAAAAAAAATAGAATCAAAGAGACCTGATGTTGTTACCATGGATATTGATATGCCCCGCCTGGATGGTCTGCAGGCGCTGGCGATGATTATGGCAAGGCACCCCCTGCCTGTAATTGTTTTAAGCAGCCATACAGTATCCGGCAGTGAAAGCACTTTAAAAGCGCTGGAATCAGGAGCTGTAGATTTCTTACCCAAACCGTCCATGAAGTCATTGCAGGAATCGTTTGCAGAATTGCGTGATGTATTACCCGGAAAGATACTTGCCGCAGCATCGGCACAGGTTGGTCTTATAGCAGAAAAAAAACAAGCTGTCCAGGTTGTTCCCCCTGCCAGGCCACCCTCAACAATAATTTTTACAGACGATAAAGCACCGGTTATTGTCGCTGTTGGGGCATCAACCGGAGGGCCGAAAGCGCTGGAAACTTTTTTTAGCAACCTGCCTGCAGATTTACCGGCAGTATTATTATTGTCACAGCATATGCCTCCCGGTTTTACATACTCTTTTTCACAAAGGCTTGATACGATGTCTCCGCTGAAAGTAAAAGAAGCAGTTGAAGGAGACAGACTGTTTAAAGGCCATGCCCTTATTGCACCCGGTAATTTTCACATGGTTGTGGAAGAAGGAATCATTAAACTTAATTCGGGACCAAAGGTTAATTATGTCAGACCTTCAATAGATGTAATGCTTCATTCTTTGCGCAATATCAGTCAAAAAGTGGTGGTAGTGATAATGACCGGCATGGGCAGAGACGGTGCTGATGGTGCCCAGGCATTGAAAAAGAGCAAAAACGATACTATTATTGTTGCCCAGGATCCCGCAACGGCTTTAATATCCAGTATGCCCGAAGCCCTAATAAAAAGGGTTCCCTGTGACGCCATAGTTCCTTTAGAAAAGCTTGCCGGTGAAGTGTCCCGTTTGGTTCGCCTGTTGGTCTGAAATTGAAGTATAAGCTTAACATTTAGATTTTCTGGTCGATATAATAATAGGAGAGGGGTAGTATTTTTGCAAGGTAACTGGGATTTTGCCAAGTTTAAAAAAGAATTTTATTCCTTTACCGGGCTTGATCTGGAAAGTTATAAGGATAAGCAGATGGAGAGAAGGATTAACCAGTTGATTACCCGGGAAGGTTACGGAGATCTTGCCTCGTTTTTCAGGGCTTTAAAAGGCAGCAATGATGTGCTGCACAAGTTTTATAACTATCTAACGATTAATACTTCATCTTTTTATCGCGATGCTAAGATTTACGATTATATCGAACAGAAAGCCCTTGTAAACCTGTTGAGGAACCACGAACGCCTGACAATATGGAGTGTTGGGTGTTCTCATGGTGAAGAACCTTATACCCTTGCCCTGATTTTAGATAAGCACAAAGCGCTGCACCGGGTAAAAATTCTGGCCAGTGACATAGATGATAAAGCCCTGGAGATGGCCAGAGAAGGACGATACGTTAAAAATCAATTAGAAAAAGTGCCTCCGGAAATTTTAAGCACTGCGTTTACAGAAAAGAATAATGCTTATTATATTGATGCCCGCTATAAAAAAGTAATTGATTTCAACAAAAAGAATTTTCTTGATCCAATTTATAGTAATATGCCATCTCTGCAGATGGCCTTGTGCCGAAATGTATTTATATATTTTAAAACCGAGGTCCAGGAATGGATAATCGATCATGTCTCCCGTTTAATCGTTCCGGGGGGTTACTTCATTATCGGAAGCGCTGAATTCATTAATAAGCCAGAACGATTTAAGCTTGAACGACAAATTCCTTCGGTTTATCTGAAACAGCCCTGATAATCCTGGTGGGAGGATCTCATGTCTTCACGACGCAGGTTGACCTTCATAATATATATGTTGACCCTGTCGATTATTTTACTGTCCATTAGCGGTGAAGGGTCGGTTTTTTTAGAGCGGATTCGTAATCTTGGTAAAAAAAATAGAGTAGAAAGTGCTGTTGAAATCACCTCATCCCGCACTGAAAGAATCCTGATGGCCGGAACTCCCTGGGAAACAGAATTAATAATTGTGGTTTCTCCCCATGAAGGCCCAACGGTTATGGTTATTGGCGGTATTCACGGTGATGAACCGGCTGGTTTTATGGCTGCAGATAGTATTGCTTCATGGGCGGTTGATCGAGGCACCCTGCTGGTGCTGCCTCACGCCAATGTTCCGGCAATATCCAACCGCAGCAGAATGGCTCCGGGAGGCAGCGATTTAAACCGTGTTTTTCCAGGAGATCCGGGAGGCAGTGGAACTGAACAGCTGGCCGCAGAGATATATTCCGTAATGGTTGAATTTGAGCCGTCCTGGGTAATTGATCTTCATGAAGCGGATAATTTTGAACGGGAATTAAGGGGTGCCCTGGGGCAGACTTTTATATATCCTGAAGCTTCTGCTTCTGAAGATATAGCAAAAGAGCTGCTTACATCTGTTAATCGAACGATGCTTTTGGATGATTACAGTTTTATACTCCTACGTGGAATGGCACCGGGAAGTGCTATTGAAGCAGCCAGCCAACTTGGAGCTGATGCCATGATCATTGAAACCTGTAAAAAGATGCCTCTTAATGAAAGAGTAAAAATTCACCGGCAGGTTATTAGCTCTCTCTTATACCTGCTGGATATTGTGGTTTATTAGGCGGGAGGAGGGAATTGTTTGGACAACAGTATTCTCAATGCGTTATTACGTGATCCCGTTCTTAATCGCCTCGCTGTTTCAGAAACATCATCAGGAAAGTCGGTTCTACCTGAATCGGTAGTAGCCAAAGTGACTGCCATGAAAGGCGATATAGCTATGCTGCGTTGGCAGGGAGGAAATTTCAACGCTTCTTTGAATGCTTCTGTTGCCCCGGGTGAAACTCTTCTTTTAAAGTATAGTGGAACTAAGGAAGGCCGATCGCATTATCGCATAATAGCCCGATTTCCGATCGGTGCTGATCAGGCCCAAGGCTCAGCCAGGGATTCCGGTGAACCCCTTTTGTTTGGCTTAATGCCTGATCAAACAAATAAAGATAATTCTAAGCCGGCCCTGGTTCGTTTTATGCCCGAGAATATAAAGCATAAAGGAGAATTTGAAGGTAGGGAACCACTTATTGAACTTTACCTGGATACGGAAAGTTTTGGAATTGTCCTTGTCCAGTTTTTCTTCGTTCAGAAAGACAGGCTTGAGTGCCAGTTTGTAGTTGAATCTCCGGACGCTGGTCGGGCTTTACAGGCAGAAGCAGAACGCTTAATAGCCGAGGCAGGGGGAGAAAAGAGAAATCAAACTAATGAACCGCTACGTTGGTCTGTCGGGAACATTCGACGAACTGTTTCAGAAGTTTTGTCACAGGGAGGATTAAAACTGAACAAAAAAGTTTGAGAGGGTGTAGTTATTGAACGGAGAGGACAACAAGAGCTCAAAAAAAGCAATACGCAGGGCGGTCGCCTTGCATTATAAGCCTGAGCACAATCAGGCTCCCACGATAGCTGCTTCGGGAAAAGGCTGGCTTGCTGAACGCATTATTACCCTGGCCAGAGAAAACAGTATACCGATAGTTGAAGATACAGCCCTGGCTAAGATGCTTGGCAGTCTTTCCCTGGGCGAGGAGATTCCAAGAGAGTTGTATGAAGCAGTTGCAGCAATTTACGCTTTTGTTATGGAAGCTGATCGTCGGCAGGGATAAGGGCCGGCCATCGCGAAGTAAATAATATGTTATGTCTTAACAGTTAAGGGAATTAGCCGATAATAATTTTAAGCAGCTGTTTCGGTGGTTCTTTTTTATATAAAAATCGCTAGCGAAGTGTTTAGTGGAGGAGGTTGGTTATGGCGGAGTTAGGTAGAGACGGGGAGACTCAATTAGTTGTATTTGTTCTTGAAAATGAGGAGTTTGCCTGCAATATTTCTGATGTCCGTGAAGTTTTAAAAATGGTCAGGGTAACGCCGCTCCCTCGGTCGATCGATTTTGTTGAGGGAGTTATCAACCTCCGTGGAGAGGTTATTCCCGTTATAGATCTTCGTAAGCGTTTTAATCTTGATGATGCAGAACGAACAGATGACAGCAGAATAATTATTGTAGAAGTTGAGACTAGAATGGTTGGTTTAATAGTTGATTCGGTCAGTGAAGTGATCAGGATGGCTAGCGAAAACATTCAGGATTCGCCTGACCAGGTGGCCGGCAGGCACACTGATTTAATTATTGGTGTAGGTAAACTGGAAGAGAGGCTGTTGATTATCCTCAACCTGGGTAAAATTCTTTCCACAGAAGAGCAGATAGCCCTTGACGATATTTCTGATGCCGGCCGGCAGGTAGTTGAAGAGATATAGTCAATTATTAACAGGAAAAAATGAAGGATTTTGATGGTCTCCCTCGAATTAGTATAGTCATGACTATAAGTGGGAGACTATTTTTGTCTGTAATTGTATAGATAAGATACATTAATCATTTATTCCGGGAGGTACTTTTGTGAACATTTACTTGGCCAGGCAGCCTATATTTGACCGGCGGCAAAAGGTTATAGCCTATGAATTGCTTTATCGGGCCGGGGAAGAAAATTATAATCCAGAAGAAGACAGCGACCTGGCAACCTCAGAAGTAATCTCCAACAGTTTTTTGAATATCGGCCTGGAAAGGATTACCCGGGGCAAAAAGGCTTTTATAAATTTTACAAAACATCTGCTTGATGATGAAGTAGTCCTCTTGCTTCCCAAGGAACTGGTAGCTGTTGAAATAACAGAAGATATCGAACCTGATCAAAAGATGATCGCAGCCTGTCGGAAGCTTCATAAAAAAGGCTACAATTTGATCTTGGATGATTTTAATATGGACTCCAAATGCATGTCGCTGCTTGATGTTATCGATATTATCAAGGTGGATTTTCAGGAAACCAGTGAAGCGGATAGAATGAAAATACTTGATTTCTTTGCAGATAGCAACAAAAAATTATTAGCGGAAAAAGTTGAAACAGCCCGTGAATACGGTGAAGCCATGTCTGGTGGTTTTGATTATTTCCAGGGCTATTTTTTCTGTGAGCCGGCCATAGTAATTGGTAAAGATATTCCCAGCACGAAGCTACAGAATTTACGCCTTCTCCAGGAAATTTATAAGCCTGAAATGGATTTTGACCAGGTTGAAAGATTAATTAAACAGGATCCTTCACTATCATACAAGTTATTGCGTTTTATCAATTCAGTAGCTTTTCCTGTTAGATTTCCGATACGTTCAATCAGGCAGGCTATAGCCCTGCTTGGTCAGCAGGAGATGATCAAGTGGGCATCACTGGTAGCGCTGCGCAATGTAGGGTATGATAAACCTGATGAACTTCTGGTAACTGCAGTGTCCAGGGCTAAGTTCTGTGAATCGATGGCCAGCTGTACCAGCCTGAAGGAGCGCAGTGCTGATCTGTTTTTGACAGGTCTTTTTTCTTTACTCGATACATTTCTGGATCAACCGATGGATGACATTCTCAGGAATTTGCCCCTTGATACCGACATCAAAAAAGCACTTCTAGGTGAACAATGTGATTTTTATAACATCCTTGAACTGGTGCAGTTGTATGAAAGAGGGGCATGGGAAAAAGCCTTTGAGATTGCCCGTAATAACTACAGTCTCGATGAAGTTGAGATCATGTCGTATTACCTGGAGGCACTTGAACTGGCAGATCTTGCCTGGAAATAATTTAGGGTAACGGTGGGAGGTATAATTTTGATTAAAGAGGTTGAAAGAAAAGTATACGATTATCTCGATGCTCTGGAAATTGAATATGTCAGGCATGAGCATCCGCCGGTCTTTACAGTTGAAGAAGCAAATCAATACTGGCAGGGAATTGAAGGAGGTCATGCCAAAAACCTTTTTTTACGTAACAATAAGGGAAACAAGCATTATCTGGTCGTACTCGAGGAGACTAAATCGGCTGACCTGAGAAGTCTGTCAGAAAAACTGGGGGCCGGAAAGTTAAGTTTTGCCTCAGAAAGACGCCTGGGGGAACACCTGGGACTTGAGACCGGGGCAGTTTCACCATTTGGGTTGATTAATGATACCGGGAAATCTGTTACAGTCGTTATTGATAAAGATCTCTCAAAATATGAAAAAGTAAATTTTCATCCTAATGTTAACACAGCGACGATTACGCTTAACTACAAGGAATTTGTTAAATTTCTAAAACATTGTGGTAATGAGGTGGTATCTCTTTAGGGAGGCATGTTCTGTTGAATCGGTTAAAGAGCATTCAAAGTTTCCTGCAGCAGGTTACAGAGGCATTTGCCGGAGTCGTCGATATTGAAATAGGGGTTATCAGTAAGGATCTTGAAGTAATTGCAGGTAGTGGGTATTTTGAAAAAGAGGTTGGGGTGGTCTATGATGAGGGGTGTATGACATCCAGGATTATGTCTGCTCCCGGGAATGAATCGATCATGGTAGAAAACACCTCTTATGCAGTTTGCTGTGCTGATTGTGATCATTCAAGCCAATGCGAAGTATTGGCTTTTTTAATGCGCCCGATTATTTATGACGGACTGAAGATAGGTACGCTTTCCCTGTTGGCACTTAATGAAAAACAGCGGCGTAAATTAATTAACCATCACGATAAAATGCTTGATTTTCTTAATAAGCTTAGCAACATGATCGGCATCAGCCTGAATGAAAAGAGGATGGAAATTAAAATTACCAGCCTGATGAATCAATTCAGGGATGTGATCAATTCAGTTTATGAAGGAATAATTGCCATAAATGTTCAAGGTGAAATATCAAACATTAACCAGGCAGCAGAAAAAATGCTCGGTATTGAGAGAGGCAGCATCAGGGGTGAACATATTAATTCACTATTTCCTGATTTTGATCTCGAACAGGTTGTGAAAACGGAAACTGGTAGTGGGGCGTACAGGTATTACAGCAAGGAAATAGTTTATAAGAGTAAGGGTAAAGGCGAAACTGTTCTTTTGTATCACATAACCCATATGTATGAAGAAAAAAATATTTCCGGTGCTGTTCTTTCTTTCAGGCTCAAGGAAGATGTGGAAGAAATGGCTAACCGGATAGTTAAAGAGAATAAAAAAACGACGTTTTCCGGAATTATCGGCGCCAGTAACCAGATAACCGAGATTAAGAAAAAAATGAAAAGAATTGCTTCTACCGATTCAACGGTATTAATCCGGGGCGAAACCGGCACAGGTAAAAGTGTTTTTGCCAGGGCAATCCATGAAGAAAGCCCTCGTCGCAAAAACCCATTTATAGCGATCAGTTGTGCTGCAATTCCTGCTCCCTTACTTGAATCCGAACTGTTCGGTTATGAAGAAGGTGCCTTTACCGGCGCCCGCAAAGGCGGTAAGCCTGGTAAGTTTGAGCTGGCTCACGGGGGAACAATTTTTCTTGATGAGATTGGTGATATGCCGCTTGATTTCCAGGTTAAGCTGCTTAACGTTATAGAGAATAAAACCATTGCCCGTATCGGCGGAGTATCATTCCGTGATGTGGATGTACGAATTATTGCTGCCACTAACAGGGATCTTGAAGAACTGATCGGGGAAGGACGGTTCAGAGAAGATTTATATTACCGCATCAATGTAATTCCCTTTACCCTTCCACCGTTAAAGGAACGAAGAGATGACATTTTGCTCTTAATGCACCATTTTCTCGATTTTTATTCAAGGCGCCTCAGCAAGCAAATAAACGGTTTCAGTCAGGATGCCCGGGAAGCCCTGCTTTCGTATCCCTGGCCCGGCAACGTGCGTGAACTAGAAAATGCAGTTGAATATGCCGTAAACATTGAAGCTGATAGAAAGATTAACAGGAGCAGCCTTCCTGATAAAATAACAAGGAGCCTGAACCGGGGCGACTCCGGCAGCCTGGAAGATTTAACTTCCCTGGAGAGCAAGGCAATTACGGCAGCACTTAAGAAATATGGAAATAGCACCTGCGGAAAAGAAAAGGCAGCATCTGCCCTGGGAATCAGCAGGGCAACCCTGTATCGGAAACTGAAGAAACTGGATCTTAATGTTTCTTAATGTGAGAAAAAGTATCATAATGAGAAAGAGTTATTAAACCCTTTTGTTGCTACACTTCACAAATATTTAAATATTCACAAATATCATATTGAGAAAGTTTTTTCCGCCAGAAGCCAGGCGGTTTTTTTTATTTTGCCTTAAAACAAGGATTAGTAGATAACAACTATCACTTTATTTCTATGGCATGAATATTGCTGTTATTTAATTAAGTATGCTATATAAAAGTGTAAATATATATAAATTCTTTTATATAGTTATATTGCAAACACAATAAGCAATGAAAGGGGATGGTTGATGAGGTTTGCTGTATTCTGCTTTAAATACTAAGAAATAAGGAGGTTCGAGTTTTGAATAACGGAGGTAGCATTTATAAGAAACCAACATTTTTAATTGCTCTTATTGTTATGGTTGTTTTTGTCATTTTGGGTGCGGCTGCCCCCGAGGCATTCAGCAATGCCACAGGAAAAGTCTTTGATTATATGGTTACTTCCTGGGGCTGGTCGTTTATCCTGGGCTGCAGTGCCTTTCTCTTTTTAATTGTCTTTTTGCTGCTCAGTCCGGTTGGCGAAATCAGATTGGGTGCCGACGACGAAAAACCAGCTTATAGTAATGAAGTATGGTTTGCCATGCTTTTTAGCTGTGGGATGGGAATTGGCTTGCTTTTCTGGGGAGTTTCCGAACCGATTTGGCACTATATGTGGCCCCCTATGGGTGAACCTTATACCGCTGAAGCGGTCCATACTGCCATGCGCTATGCCTTTTTCCACTGGGGTTTTCACCCCTGGGCAATTTATGCTGTTGTGGCAGGTTCACTGGCTTATTTCTCATACCGTAAAGGGTTGCCCATGCTTTTAAGTTCCTGTCTGGAACCAATCCTGGGGCGAAAGGGAATAGAGGGCCCCTGGGGAATTCTGGTTAACGTTATCGGGGTATTTGCCACCCTGTTTGGCCTGGCTACTTCTTTGGGGCTTGGCGCAATGCAGCTGGCAGCAGGACTGGAAAGCCTGTTCAATATTCCCAGTACTCCAACCGTGGTAGTTACAATAGTAATTGTTGTAACTGCTGCTGCGGTTATTTCCACCTCAACAGGTATTGATCGCGGCATTAAATGGCTCAGCCAGATAAACATTGTTGTTGCCGGCTTGTTAATGCTTCTCGTGCTTATCGTCGGTCCTACATTGTTTATTCTGAATATATTTACCCATTCTGTTGGAGATTACCTGCAGAATATTATTTACATGTCCTTTGGCCTTGATGCTGCCGGATCGGGTACCGGGGGATGGTATGCTGCCTGGACTATCTTCTACTGGGCATGGTGGATTGCCTGGGCTCCCTTTGTGGGAACCTTCATTGCCCGTATTTCCCGCGGCCGGACCATTCGTAACTTTATTGTCGGTGTGATGCTCGTTCCTGTTGCTGTAAGCCTGGTCTGGTTTTCTGTATTTGGCGGTTCAGCACTTTGGCAGGAGCATTTCGGTGGCGGAGGTTTGGTCGATGCCGTATCGGCAAACGAGGCGTCAGGCTTCTTTGCTCTTCTCTCAGGTTTTCCTGCTTCTTCCCTGCTGATTATCGTGGCGATGTTTTCAGTCGCGGTATTCTTTATTACCTCGTCTGATTCGGGAACTTATGTTAACGGTATGCTTACTTCAGGCGGTAATCCGAACCCGCCCTTACCGTTACGGATATCCTGGGGAATTCTTGAGGGAGCAGTTGCAGCAATTTTGTTATTTACCGGTGGAGCAGGAGCACTGAAATCGCTGCAAACAGCTTCAGTTGTTGGTGGTTTCCCCTTTATGATTATCATGTTCCTTATGCTGTATTGTCTCTTTAAGGCCTTATACAGTGAAATGCGCGAAGGCACTTTGCCTCTTGAAAAAAAGAGAATTAAAGATGCCTTGGAGGAAATAAAGGCAGAAAAATAAGATATCAATGATTGTTTAACAATTATCGGAGTAAGGCAGGCCGCCGCCGGATACCTTTATTCGGCGGCGGTGCTCCGATTTAACTTATACCAACAAAAAACGAAAGGGGTTGTTAAGTTTATGGCTGATTTTGAAGCTTTGGCAGGAGCGATTATTGAATGTAACGCGGCAAAAGCGGGTGAACTGACCCAGAAGCTGGTTGATGAAGGTGTGAAGCCGGTGGAAATAATCAACCAGG